>Ga0307376_10000361_pt1 | contig 58771 bp, 92 predicted proteins | sample TR2MG_FD_202536 | JGI IMG/M metagenome (GOLD analysis project Ga0307376, IMG submission 202536) | Soil microbial communities from Risofladan, Vaasa, Finland - TR-2 | ecosystem: Environmental > Terrestrial > Soil > Coastal area > Acid sulfate soil | place: Finland: Risofladan, Vaasa | collected...
TCGGGGCTTTTTGTAGTTACTCACAACTACTCTGTACAGGCAGTACATAATATAGTAATAGAATCAGAGTTTAGTTTACTTGAATTAACAATCCAAGAACAGTCTTTAACTCATGTCGATGTTTCTCAGAATCCAAACCTAGTTACACTGACCCTTATAGGTAACTCGTTAACTTCTTTGAATATATCTAATAATACTCTACTTGAAGGGCTTCTCGTAGGACATAATCAGTTAACTTCTATTATACCTCCTGCGTCTATAAATAATATGACATTCTTGAATGTTATTAACAATAAATTACCTGTTTCAGCTATCAATCAGTTATTGATACTGGCAGATAACAGCACAGCAGCTCTTCCTAATCTTTTTTCTTCTAATTCTCAAACACCATCCGCCCCCCCATCAGGAGCAGGAATAACGGCAAAAAACAGTTTGATAGCCAAAGGATGGAGTGTTAGTACAGACTAATCTTATGTGATTGTTATATTATTAAAGAAAAAATACAAGGCTCATATCATTGATATTGAGCCTTTTCTTATGTGATGGTTATTTGATGCTTCTCGAAAACAGGTTGGTGACAGGTTGGTGACAGGCAATTAAAAGAATAATTCAAAACATGACAAAAGTCATTGTTTGTTTTTTTTAAAGCAGTGATATTTGTACAGAAACTAATTTAACACTAAAATTGATAAAAGATGAAACACATTAAATGCCCATATTGTGGGTTGGAAGATAACGAAAGCTATGAGTTTGACCAAGAAGACGGAACTGTTGAGTGTGTGGATTGCGAAAAAGAGTTTAATGTATCTCGAACAATTGAGATTACTTACTCTACTTCCAAAATTGCTTGCGAAGATGATGAGCATGATTACAAAATAGATTGTTATTTTATTAGTAAACGAGAACGAGACTACACAGCAAAAGGTGGTTGGGTTAATTTACGGGAACACGATTGGACTTATTACAGAATTGAAATATGTTGCCATTGCGATGCTAAAGATATTATCGAGATAACAAAAGATGAATGTGATTTTGCATTGGTGGTTTAAAATATTGTAACTACGTTTGGTTATGAAGCGTAGCCATTTAGAACGCTTCAATTTATTTACTGCCTTATTTGGCTATGTTTTATTAGCCTTTATTATATGGCGTTTTAATACTTAAATTATGAGTTTAGATAAAATTAAAGAAAACCACGAAAGATTTACAAAAGAAAATGAAGCTATTGAAAAATTGAAAATTGCTTCTAAAAATACAGTTATACAATTTAAAGCTGCAACAAAAGCAATGAATGAACTTAAATACATTGCTGATTCATTAGGATATAAAGTTGATGAAGATAATGGAGAGCTACGATGTAGCAATAATATGCCAAAATCACCAGAGTGGCGCTGATGTAGTAATAAATTGCAGCCAATTAAGACAATAGGAATACATGGCAATAAATTCTATAATGATGGTAAATACTTTGGTGAAATAATAGAGAAAACAGACAACTACTTTAGGGTTAGATGTAACAACGGCGATAAACATATGAAAGGGAAAATTATTACGGTAAATTTTAACCTAGATGCCGTGCATTGGTAGTTTTGCCCTACTAACAGCACCGAAACTAATTACAATCACAAATTTATAAATACAGATTAAAGATGAAAAAAATACTTAATGTTATGAAATACGAATTTGGAAACAGACTGATAGGAAAGGCTTCTGCTCAAATGATACAGCTAAAAACGAATATTGAAAAAGGGTTAAAATGTTCAGTAGCTACAATGAATCCAGAAAAGACAAAAAGAGACTTTGAATATATAACAGGGGCAAAACTTAATTTAGAATTGAGCGATGGAGGCAAGGATGTTTACAATGCTTCTTTAAATCCCATATAGAATTGATTGTATGTTTAGTTGCGAAATATAAAAAACAAAATTATGATTAAAAGAGAAGATTACTTAAATGCGCTAGAGTTGATAGACCAATATCACCAGCAATTAAATTTACAAAATGTTAGGTGTATTTCTACTGTTAAAACACCCATTAATGAATGGGAATTTATTAACAAATGTAGCACAAGGCTTAGGAATATACTTTACCACAAGCCTATTTATATGGGATGGGATAATCAAAAAAATCCAAATGGATTTGAATATATTGAAGATATATCGAGAAGTTTGTTTTTTTGGCAAAGAAACGCAGGAGAAGCAACATGGAATGAATTTATCAAGTTACGAGGGTTTTGAATTATACCTAACGTTGATATAAAAACACCTTTCAATTAAAATTAAATTTTAAACATTAAAACTAAAATCATGAAAACTTATTTAATAGCAAGAGCTAAGATAGAAGATCGTAGTAATAAAAGAGGAATTGATTCTATAATCAATCTAGCCTATATGGGTGCTTCTGAATATGAATGGGGTGCAATGCCTACTTCGTTATCTAATATTAGAAAAAATCTAAATGAATACATTTATTTAGATGTAAAAATTAAAGACCAGATAGTAACTGTTTTTTGTAAAGATTCTCAAAAACTAGATGTGAAAAAATACTTACAAGAAATTGCAAGTGGTAAAATGAATACAAAGAATGGAAATAACTTTGATTGGTACATTAAAAACAATGAAGAAAGAACTTTATGCGTTAGAAATAGAGTTGACTTCTGGTGGGATATTGAGAATGATTTAATGTTTTGGATTAAATCCACTGACTTTGAGGTTAAATTTAAAGAAAAAATATACAACTTTTAAAAAAAATATACAACTTTCAATTAAACAATAAACAAAAACACTATAATGGATACTATCATAAATGTAACAAATAAAAAAAAGTTTGAAAAACTAATACACAGTGTTGATTGTAGCAAAATGCACGGATACACAGGGAAAGCAGTGATCAAATTTAAAGCAAATAAATCAATACCTTTTAATGTTAGTTATGACAGAAAGGAATTTGAAAATAAATATGGGTTTATATTAGAAATAAATGGCAATGTTTTTGATATGTTAAAACATATAGATGTATGCTATTCCATTGGTGTTTCAAGAACTGTATTCAAGAGCATTGGTTCTGGATTAAACGCACTTGATTATTTTATAATCACATCAAAAGAGTACGAGGATAGTCTTTTAAATTTCGGATTAACATTTAAAGATTCAGAGGATAATAGATACAAAACCATTGAAAGAACTCTTACTGACGATGAGATTAATATTTTCAAAAGCCTGCAAGATAATTTTGTGAAAATAATCCATGACAAAAATGGCAGGATTTATGAATTAAAAAATAAAAGTTTCAAGCGTTTTTATCAATGTGGTACGGTTTGATTTTACAAATTTAAAACACATAACAAAATGGAACAAGATTTAAGAGATATATTAGAAAAATTTGCCAGTAAAATTTATATAAACGCACAAGGCAAGAGTTGCTTAAAAGCCACTGATAGGAACAAATTTGCGCATAAGATAGTGAAATTATGCGATTCATACATTGCTAAAGAACGTGCTGTAAATAAATGGTTAAAGGCAATTAAATACATTGGATATTTTACAGCAGGTGCTTATGTCGGAGCAATTATATTTGGCGTGTTTTTATAAAATAAAAAAACAGGGATGAAAAAAAAGATAATATTACATTTATGTGCCGACATTGGGAGCGATAGTAGATTCTACCAATTAGATGACAATTATGAAGTTATTTTAATTGGTGAAAAGATAGGAGTTGAAAACTATGAGCCGCCTGAAAATGTACATGGAATAATTGCAAATCCTGTATGTACTGAATTTTCAACCGCTAATGGATTCCATAAGCAAAACGACTATAAAAAAGGAATGGAAATGGTTAACCATTGCATAAGGATAATAGAAAAAGCAAATCCGAAATGGTGGGCGATAGAAAATCCTGCAAATGGTAGATTAAGAGACTTTTTAGGAAAACCTATAATAACATACCAGCCTTGGAGATACGGAAGCCCTTGGACTAAAAAAACAGCATTATGGGGAAGTTTTAATATACCAATTCAGTTGTATGATAATTGGGAAGATGTACCAAAGATTGATGAACTTTATATAAGACCCGGCAGAACAAAACCAGCATTAGCATTTTTACATAAAAGTGCTATTGATTTAATACCTGAAATGCAATGGGCGAAAGAACATATTAAACGTGATTCTGATATTAGGAGTATGTGTTCATCAGGATTCGCCAAAGCATTTTACGATATTAATCCTTAATTGTTTTGAAAAAACCAAAAAGCTTGGCAAAATTATAAAAAAATGAAAATATATTGAAAATAATTGCTTTTTTATTTGGTTGATGCAAATATATAACGTATATTTACATTGTAATTAAAACCAAACGATATGAAAACTCAATTAACAGAAACAACAAGAACACTTCAGGGATGCGTAATTGAAACATCTATTGATAGAGAAAAAAAAGAAACACGTTATTTACTTACTTCTATTTGTGGAAAATATTATAATGTTTTTGATAATGAAGCAAAAGAGAATATTGAAATAGTAGGTAAAAGAGCATTTGACAAATGGGCAAAAAACAATGACTACAAAACAGACTTTTAACGAAGAAATAATCAAACGCCACGCACCTGATTGGGTGCGGTGGCATGACCATTGTAAACAACAAGTATTAAACGCTATGGCAGAGAAAGACACTATAATTGTATATAATTCGGAAATTCCTATTTTATACGGGAATCTAAAAACTTTGTGTGAAGATTTAGATGTAAGTTACAGCACTTATAGTAAAAAACAATTTCCGTTTAATATTGGAAATATAGAAGTTTTAAAAATTGAAGTAAAAAGAGGGCATAGAAAAGCGAGTTAAACGAATTTCTAAAAAGTTGATTAAATGAACGAAAGTAGCCGATTGAACATGTAAGTTTTACTTACAACTTGAAATATTTATTAACCGAATAATATTCCAAATACAAGCACTGAAACGCTGAGTGTAAGTTGGCGTTGCGTATAGAAAGCACTAATATTCAATAACTTAAATACTTTATAAAATGAAAGAAAATACGAATACCCACAAACCTAGCAATGCAATTTACACATTGTTAGCTGCTTTTAAAAATAGGCAATTGAAACGCTGGTTCTATGAATTTGAACATGGACACGAATTTCTATTGAAAGAAGAAGCCGATATAATTTGCGAAACTAGATTTGACGACAAATATAAGTGGATGAACGACACTATAATACAAGCACTAATAAAGACGAAAGTAAAAGCAATGTATAAAAAGAGATACCCAGATGCGAAACGATGGACGCTGCCTATTTTTTATTGCAGCTAACGGTGGTAATATGTTGGCGTGGCTTTTCGCCATGCAATATATTACGTGTTAGCTGACTGGCACGGATCATAAGCACAAATGTTGATTAAATGCACAACAGTAATATTTTTAAAAGCGAAGCGAGGGAATTTTTTAAATTTGAATTATGAAAACTATAAAAAGAAACAACGGAAACGACATTAAGATTTATGCAACTACATTAGAAGATGTTGCATTTGAGCAAATTAAAGAACTTGGAGAGTTTGAACCTTACCAAGATTCTAAAATCAGAATTATGCCTGATTGCCATGCAGGAGCAGGATGCACAATTGGAACTACAATGGAGATTAAAGACAAAATTACACCTAATTTAGTTGGTGTTGATATTGGTTGTGGAATGCTTACAGTAATGTTAGCCGACAACGAAATAGATTTGCAAAAACTTGATGCTGTAATTAACGAATTTATTCCAAATGGGTTTAATATACATTCCGAGCAAAAAGCAGAATTTGAGTTTGGTAAACTGATTGCTAAAAACTTAAATATTGACCGAGCTAAATTATCAATTGGGTCGTTAGGTGGTGGAAATCATTTTATCGAAGTTGGTAAAAATGGTAATGGAAATTTGTATTTAGTAATACATTCAGGTTCTCGAAATATTGGTGGACAGGTTGCGAAATATTACCAAAACATTGCCATTGATAATTTAACTGACAATTCAAATGAACGTGAATTACTTATTGAAAACCTGAAAAAAGAAGGCAGGCAAAATGAAATAGGGAAAGAGTTGAAAAAACTTAAAAAACCAATTATAAATAAAGATTTAGCCTACTTAACTGGAACTGATTTTGATAATTATATGCACGACATGAAGTTAATGCAGGAATACGCTGTATTAAACCGTAAAACAATGGCAACGATTATTTTAAAAGAAGCTGGATTAAGCGCAATGCACTCATTTGAAACAATACACAACTATATCGACTTTAATAGAATGATTTTGCGTAAAGGTGCTGTTTCTGCTGAAATTGGAGAAACTTTATTGATTCCAATTAATATGCGTGACGGTTCAATTATTGCCAAAGGAAAAGGTAATGCCGATTGGAATTACTCAGCACCGCATGGCGCAGGTAGATTGATGGGGAGAAAGGAAGCACATAGAAAACTTGATTTTGACGAATTTAAAGAGCAAATGAAAGATGTTTATTCCACTTCTGTTTTAACTGAAACATTGGATGAAGCTCCAAACGCATACAAACCGATGAATGAAATTTTAGAAGCTATTTCAGAAACGGCAGATGTTTTAGAAATAATCAAGCCTATATATAACTTTAAAGCTCATTCCTAATGGTTTTGAAAAAACCAACGTGCGGTGGGGCTTTTAAAAATATGGTCGAATAGCACTACACTTGATTAAATGAATGGGTGTAGTGCTTGCAGCTAACGATTGTGTAAACGCACCTTTTAAAATAATCATTAAGACTAAAAAAACAAAGAAATGGATAATATTAAGAAAATGATTTTAGAAGAAGAAGCAAAAGGAAACATTGTCGTTGCTGACGGTACAGGATTATATGCTACTTCACTAAAAGATATTATAAAAGAACCAATAGAGGGCATTCTTTACAATCTAAACAGAGGTAAAGCAACTGTACTAACATTCTTGCCTGATCCAAAATGGATTAACGACTACGCAGTGTGTAAGGTTATAACCGCACTAAAAGAAAGAATAACCGAACTTGAAAAGCAGATTTTGTTGAATAAATAGAATTAAGTTATAATATTTTTTTATAGTTCGTTTTATTTTTGTTAATTTTGAATTATTATTAATCACTTAAATTCAATTATTATGCCAGTAAAACCGCCATCGCCGCCTCCAACGTCACCAGAGCCAGAAACTACTGAAACAGAAGATGAATAGTTTTGAATAACTTAACAATAGGAATACATGGAAAATTTAATAAAATACAGGACTTCTTTGTTTATATATGGCTGTTTGTCATTGCTTATTATATACTTTAATGTAGGCATATACAAAAGTATTTTCTGGGATATTTTCTTTTATATTCCTATTGTTACTATTATTTCTTTCCTTTCTTATTTGGCATTAAAAAACGAGAAATATATTGTAAATAAAATTTCTATTATTATACTTTCATCTTTTTTCTCAGGCTTCTTTGTTTATTTTGCTTATTCAGGATTAATATCACAGAATTATACTGAGTATGAAGTCTGTATTGGTAGCCATTATATTGGATTATTATTTTCTATTGTGCTATTTATTTTATTGTTTTCACTATTTCTTGTATTTGGAAAAGATGGCAGAGACTAATATTGGTTGCAATAAAGAAAAAATGTCTTGTAAAACAGAAAAGGAATCAGCATCTATGATTTTTAAAATATTACTTGGCGTTGTTTTATCTTGTATTTCTATTGGTGTGGGACGTTTATTCGTAGTGATTGACAAGAAGGCAGATAAAATAGAAGTTGAAGCCAATAAAACAGAAATAGGGAAAAAGGCAAGTGAAGAAGCGTTAAAAATAGTTGATGAACGCGTTAATGGTTTAGAAAAAAGGTTTGATGAAAACGTTTCAAATATTTTATATGAGCTAAGAGAGTTGCGAAAAGACCTGAAACTAAAAGAAGATAAACGAACTTCATATATTATAGATAGTCTTTATATTCCTTTCGCATTAGTTGCTGATAAGTAAATTGATATATCTTCCATCCATTCATTTGAGCTAAATTAAGCTTGTTTAAATCATTCTCATATTGAGTTTGAACCATTCCCTTAACTTTACCTGCTCTGGTGTGTCTGCCATAAGAAAACTGCCCCCCATTGATCTCAATAATTATTTTTTCCTTTAAGATACAGTAATCAGCTCTGTACTGCCTTTTAGTTTGCATTATCTTATTAAAGATTACTTCTTCCTTAACATCATGCCCTAATCCTATCAAATAAGCCTTAAGCTCTTTTAATAGAGCTAAATGTATCACATTCTTTCCTGCCATATAGCAAAGATACAAAACATGCTGTACAACACATGGTTAAAATTTGCATAGTAAGATTTAATTTATAGATTTGTTGATGAAATTAATAGGTTTTGGTATTAAATGTAGCACAACTGATACACTAAGCTATCGAACGAGAACATACATACTTTAAAACGAGAATAAAAGATTGAATTATTGACATAACTGCCTATAAATTATATACTTTGTTATATGCTTTTATAGTGCGGTGGCAAAACTTAGAAAAATGTATAAAGTAAAAAGAGAAGAAGTAGAAGAGCAAATTGATTTGGCAACAGAGAGAATAAACAGTGATGAAAATTGCATGAATGGCATGACCTACGAACAAGGCGTTAAATATGCTCTTGAATGGATAATTGGAGATGCAGAAGAAAAGCCACTTGATGAATAGCGTGTTGGCTAATTGCATATAACGATGACAATAAGAAATGTATGGGGATTTAAAAGCAGTAACCTATCCACATACACTGAATTAAATTAAAGGTACAACTGCACAATTTGGCACTAACACCCATATATTTTTTATTGTGTGTTACCGCCAGTTAATTAAAAAGTCAAATGAGAGACTCAATGGAAATTAGAAACAGAATTGTTAAAATTTTAGATAACAAAGGTGTGATAGCCGATGTTGACCTAGAACAAATAGCGGAGGATATAGTGTTTGAATTTGTTGAATATACAAATTTTATAAATTCAAATTATAAGCCATTCGCAGGTGATTGGATAAAGATAAAAGATGATACAATTGTTTTTCATCCGCTTGTAATAGTAGAAGATTATGCAGAATCGAAGCTGTCTTAATTGGCGGTAACGATTGTATAAACACACCTTTAATTAATTTAAAATCTTAAACCATGAAGAATAAAAACAGCTTACTAAAAACATTAATTAGAACAGTACTTTTTATGGAAAATGAGGCTTTCGATAATCAGAAAAAAAAAGAAGAAAGTAAAAAAGAATTGCATAAAACGCCATCACAGGCTATTAATGCGAAGTTGATCGACAGATTAGAGACTAGAGTTTTTGAACTAAAAGAAGAACTGGAAGAAGTTAAAAAACTTAATGAAAGATTAATAAATGCAACATGTTCTTTTTTAAAAGAACTTGATAAAATAAATTAATTATAAAATAAGTTAATTAAAATATTAAACAAAATGGGATGTAAAGAAGCAAACAGGGCGAGAGCCAATGAGGAACAATTCGATAAACGTAAAAAAGATTTTAACGGTCTCGAATTAGCTCGAGAACTTGAACAGAAAAGAGAAACAGACAATGAGCTTGTTAAGGTGGTTGAGAAAATACATAGTGGCTATAAAATAAAGTATGTTTCAAAACAATCTTTATAGCCCCGTTTTACGTCTCCACTCATTAAATAAATCAGTATCATTTCTATATGTTAGTGATTTTAGGTTTATTTTTTGCAAACCCATGTAATTACCGTATTTTTTAATCAATGATGGTGCTTTACTGTTAATATTTTCTAAAGAATATGTTAATACACTTTTCTTTACAAGTCTTATTCCATTGTAGTTTCCTCCTGTTAAATTTAGATCAGGAGTACCAAGTGTTGGGCGAGGGTTCTTTTTGTTTTTGAATGCTGCATAACTATTTCCTAGATAACTAGGCTCTATCGGTTTATCATTAGGCATTTCACCGTCAAGTAATTGATTTTGATTAAGCCTTATAGCAAAATCAGCATTTTTCATTATTATTTTATCGGCTTCTGCTTCAAAATTGAAAGCTCTTAATTTATCTGCCAGTTGTCTTCGTGTCTGTGCCATATAACAAAGGTACAAAACATGTTGCACAACACATGGTTTAAATTTGCATCGTTAGATTTAATTTATAGATTTGTTGTTATAAATATTTTAAAATTACTGATATGAATACATTACACAACAATCAAAAAAGCGATGCAGTTACAATGTTCTTATGTGGCGTTTGTAACAACAAAAATAAAATAGCAGTAACAGTAGATGAAATATCCGTGTGCTATGACTGCTTACGATTTATTGAAAATCGAGCAAAGCAAAACGGAATTGATAAAACTGAGCAACTCGAAATAGATACGCTGTTATTACGCCTTGTTTATAACGTTAAATGTATGATTAGTGGCGATTTAGACCACTGACTTACTAAATAAACACATAAATAAATAAAAGAAAATACAGTTAATAACCGCGCGTAAACGCCATTAATTATACATATTGTTAGGCTTTCGTGCTTAAATTTATAAAAACATGTACAAATACAGAGCAATGTGGGAAAGAATCGAAAAACTAGAAGTTATAAAAGAAACACCTAAGCAGGTAGTTTTTATAAATGAGCATGGGTTGCAAGACCGAGCGCTTAAAAAAACAAGTTATTTTTCATGGCATGACACATTTGAAGAAGCCAAACAAGCTTTAATTGATGAAAAACAGTTTAACATTGATAAGCTTAAAAGACAATTAGAAAATGTAAATGATAGACTAAATATCGTGCGCGGGCTGCATGAAGCCTAACGATGGTATAAACACACCTTTCAATTAAACAACAAATTAAAATATCATGAATACAGATAAACTAAAAGACCAAGTTGAGCAAATTATAAAGACCAAAAATAAAATAGTGAAATTAGCCGAACACCAAAAAGAATTATTAAGTCAATGTGTAGAGGCTATGTGCAGCTTAGAAATTGATTTAAGAGTTAAAGATGTTAATTCAAGATTTGGATTCAGTAGCAACGTTTGGATATGCGCTGCTCTTATGGCAGGGTTTGTATTAGGTAGTCTTTCTTGCAGTCATTTAATTGATCTTTTATTTTGAAAATGTAGAAGATATGAGTAAAATAATCACAAACGAAGAATTGTGTCGTAGAAAATGTATTGATTGTAGTTACGATGGATGCGATTTAGGCAAGGATTCATGTACTAACTGTGGTTGCAGATACGAACCAACATCAGATAATGAAAATTGCCCTAAATGCGGTCATGATGATTACGACAGCCATTGTCCAAAATGTGATTCTGACCAGATATTCTATTGGGGCGATTATCTTGAGGTTAAAAGTTACTGGAAGTTTGATAATTACTAAACAGTAGCTATTTGTGGGCAATATGGTTAATTCTGTATTGCCCATAAACAATTGTATAAACACACCTTTAAATATAAATTCATATGAATATGAAAGTTAAAGAATTAAAAAGTTGGTAAATGTCTGGATGGATAAAGATACATAGAACTATTCAAAATCATTGGATATTTTCAGATGAAGAAAAATTAAAGGCATGGATAATAATTCTTTTTTCTGTAAACTTTGAACCAAAAAGGGTTAATATCAAGAATACTATTTTTGAATGCAACCGTGGTGAATCTCTTTTATCTTTAGATTCATGGGCTGAAAAATTTGGTAAAAACTGGAATAAATCAAAGGTTAGGCGTTTCTTTAAGTTGCTCGAAAACGATTCAATGATTGCGCTGAAATCCGAACAAAAAACGACACGGATAACTGTCTGTAACTATGATACTTACCAAGATGAGCGAAACACAGATGAAACACAAGTGAAACGCAAACGAAACGCAAGTGAAACGCAAACGACACCAACTAAAGAATGTAAAGAAGGAAAAGAATTAAAGAAAAAGAATATATATGTGGGTAGAAAAAAATTTACACCGACAATTGATGAAATTAAATCTTATTGTCTGGATAGAAATAATTCAATAGATGCTGAAAAATTCTATGACTTTTATTCTTCAAAAGATTGGATGATCGGAAAAAACAGAATGACAGATTGGAAAGCTTGTATAAGAACGTGGGAAAGAAATAAACAAAAATCAACAATAAATAGAGATCAAGATGAATGGAATTAAGAAAATTATTGAAAATGCTAAATTAGAGCTTAAAGAAGCTCGTAAAATAAATAGACATTTTTTTGATTGTTCGTCTAGCGATTTCAAAGAATTATTTACTTTAAATGCGAACATTCTTCTATCTAAAAGAAATAATAACCTTAAATTTATTGTTGATGAATCAAACAAAAATGTTATAAATCAACTATTCTATTATTTCATCGGGAGCGAGAAATTTAACGGAGATTTGAATAAGGGCATATTCTTAGGAGGTACACTAGGCACAGGCAAAACACTTTTAATGAAATCATTTTGCAATACATGGAACTCGTTCGGAAAAACTATAATAACTCAATACACATCAAGAGAGGCGGCAGATTTGATAATAAAAAGAATACCTAGATTTGTAAAGTACGAAGACCTTAAATGTATAGATTACTTGAAAGCTCCGATATACATTGACGATATTGGAAAAGAGCCTTTAAAGGTAAACTATTACGGGACGGAGATTTGCCCTATGAATGATTTATTGAGCAAAAGATACGATAAATTCGCATTAACATTTATAACAGGAAATTACACTATTAAAACACTTGGAGAAACTTATAACGAAACAATTTCAAACAGGATGATTGAAATGTTTAATGTAATAGCATTAAAAGGAGAATCAAGGAGAAAATAGAATCTAAAAAAATAATGGTTTTGCATAAGAATTTAAGTAACGTTTTTGTAATTGGATTTTTTTAACGTATTAAATAAAGAATAATGGATATTAAAAAAGCAATTAAAGTTTTAGATAATCACCAAAGATGGAGACTTGGTGACGAAAAAATAACGCAAACAAATCCACGGGAATTAACAGAAAGCATAGACCTTATACTAAAGGAAGTTAAAAAATCACACTTGCATGGTATTAATAATATGTTTTCTAAACACTGCCCTTTATGCGAAGAAGAAACTACCCATAGAATCATTTACGCCTGTATAGAATGTGACCCTTATTAGAAAATTATTGCTAACGATCTAGGCTATGAATAGGCAGGGATAACGAGCGATACCCTTTCAGCCTACACAAATGATAAAACGAAGCTCACAGGCTTGATTAAGCACATGCGCCATGCTTATTTATAGCCTTTATTATATGGCGTTTATTCTTACTAAAATGTGTATAATTTGTGATAGTAACGAAATAGGAGATAAATATTTATCTGGAATGCAAGGGGCGATTAATTTATTAAAGTCTTGCGAAAAGCATTTATTATACCTATCAAATATAAAAAACATAGAATTTGAACCAAGTAAAGAAAAAGCCAAATATTATAATATGGCACATAAAAGACTTGTTAAAATTAGAAAACAGTTGTCAGATGTCCAAAGGTTGCGGTCTGGAAATGCCCTATAACGGCTGGTATTAGTTGTCGTTTCCGACAAAATTAACAGATAAATTAACTTTAAAAACGGACATTATGAATACAGAATCAATTTCAAAAAAGCAAGTAGGCAATGCAATTAATACATTGCTACCTGCCGTTAATTTCCAATTCTTATATCGCAAAAAAACAAACCAGGAATATGCACAGGAATTTTATTCCAAGAAAAAAACGATAAAAGAAGCGATGGACGATTTTTTAACCCGAAAACGAAACTTATGTGATATTGACCCAGAAGTTGAAGTTACATATGAAGATGGCAGTCAGGAAGTTATTCAAGTTGATGCACGCCAAGATTGGGACTTAAGTTGGTATTTTGTTTATGAAAATCAAATGATTTGTGGCAATGGTTACTCATGTCAGTTTAATGGCGGTTAGCGTTGAGTATAAGAAACGTAGCGTTTTGAAACACTGAACTACAATAACTTACAAAAGTAAAATTGAAATAGAAAACTTAATATTAACCACTGACGGAGCTATGTTTTTTATACATTGTCACCGCCAGTTAATTTTAAAAACAAGATGGCTAAACACATAGTAGAGATAGAAGGATTAAGGCAATACATGCTAGAAGATTATAGAACATATGCAAGTTCGTATGGTAAAGGTAGCCGCAAGGAACTTAGATGCAACTTGCGTGGCAGCTATGAGGTATGGCACAACAATGAACGAGTGCTTGAAACAATGCAAGCTATACATGCAGTTGATAAATATAACTAGCTGCCTTAATTGGCGGATGAAGTAAATTATTAACCAACAATGTTGATAGATGCACGATAAAATGGCATTTACATATTGTTATAAATCTTATAAAATTATGAAAACTTACAAAGTACTTTATTGGTGGCACAAAAGTGTAAGAAAACAGGAGTATGTTGATGCAATGAATTTAACAGTAGCACTTAGTTCATTTATAGCAAAATATGGTGAATAGGAAATTATAAGCATAGTAGAATGTGAATAATTTTATTTGTTTATAACGTTTTGGCTAAAGTGAGTTGCCATAAAACCCACTACACTTTTAAATTACAATGACATGAGTAAAACACACGAACTTATCGGAAACCCACAAACAGGCAATTCACCTTTAGGTGATGTTATGGCTATGTTGCCTGACGGAATACTATGGAAGAAAGCAAAAGAATACGCACAACAATTTGCAATAAGAGATAAACCTGTTGAAAGTTCAAAACTTATGGCAGATGCACAAGACCATTATTATAGAGGAATGATTGAAGCACGTAAAATGCTTATTGGCAATTAAACACAACGAAAATAATATGAACCTGTAAAAATAAAACGGCATGACAGAACAGAAAGCTAATAAAAAGATACTCATTTGCGGTGCAGGAGCGGGGGCGGGATTAGAAGCCGCTAGATTACTTGCAGAAATGGGAGAAACAAACGTTGAGATAGTAACTGATATGGACGACATAAAAGAGCGTGGGATTACGATTAGAGAACCAATAACCATAGCAGCACCGCCAATGGTTGAACCATGGTATACCCCACCAGAAACACGTGCGGAGCGTAGGGCAAAGGCTCGAAAAAAGAAACGAAAGTAGTTTTATTTTTATGGTTTATATTTAGTGTTGTGTTTTAGTTGCCTGACTAATTCACCTCATATTAAACCATAAACTTTTCAGGCAATTAAACACAACGTTCTTAATAAAAATCTGGCGGGGCAGTAGTAACCCGAAACTAAAAGCATAGCGTAACACCCCGCTTGTTTTTATTTATTGTTAGGGTGCGTTAATTATTATGGAAGAAAAATATAGACAATTACTAGAACAGTTTATTGAGCAAATGGAAGTGTTTAATGAAACAGGCTTTGATGATGGCTTGCAAGAGCTAGAAGAAGAAGTTAAGGGTGTGTTGCTTTAATGCACCCTAACGTTTAGGTATGGTTTGATTTTTAACGGATTTGAAAAACGAAATATTATGAATTTAGAAAAAAGAGTAAAAGAACAATTATTAATTAGAGGCTTTTCAAGTGAGCTACAACTTAATAACAGGGGATTAATTGGAGCAACTATTGATGAAACAACACTAGATTTAGTTAAAAATTTAACTATACCTGTTGTTAACGATATGTTGCCTTTATCTGACTACGCTAAAGAAAAGCTAAAATATATTAACGGGCATTGGATGGTGCGTGAATTTCCTAAATTAGATAATATTGACCTACAATGGATAGGAGCTGTGCTTGATTTGTTAGAAGAACTAAAGTTAGGCAATTATCGTTAACATTGGTATAAACACACGTTTTAAAACAAATGCCTATGAATATGAAAGTTAAAGAATTAAATATTTCAGAATCTGAAAGATTTAAAGAAAAATATCAAGAAATATTGCTTAATGTGAAAGAAAGATTTAGAGTAAAAGATGCTAAGTATATTCAAATATCAGAATCAAAAGCAAGTAGAATATTATCAGGAAATCAATTTGATATGCTAACACTTTGCGAAATTGCTTCTTTTGTTGGATACGATATTGATATTAAAATAACAGATAGAAATAATAATAATTTTCACTAAAATTATAATCATGGATAAAAATCAATTAAGAGAATTAATCGAAGAAACATTAAAGGAAATTAATCTGTATTCAGAAGATGCGGTAAATCTTTTAATGGGTACTGCCGCACAAGAGAGCCATTTAGGAGTTTACATTCGTCAATTAGGATGTGGAGTAGCACAGGGAATATTTCAGATGGAAGCTGCAACATTGGAGGATATTAAACAAAACTATTTATCTTACAGACCTGAATTATCAGAGATCATTTTAAAAGCCTGTAATTCAATGAGTATTACACCAGATTCTTTGCGATGGAATTTAAAACTTGCTACATGTATGGCAAGAGTTCATTATTTAAGAGTAGATGAGCCGCTTCCAGATGATTTACAGGGATATGCCGAATATTGGAAAAAATACTACAATAGCTATCTAGGGAAAGGTTCTACTAGTGAGTTTATTCATAACTATAAAACATATGTATTATGATGCAAGCAGTAATGTTACTTGTAGAGTTAAATCAAGTCGGATTATCTTTGTTTTTTCTAATACTAGGAATAGCCTTAGACCAGATAGTATTTCCACGGAACAAAACAACAAATGTTTCAGGAGATCTAATAGAATCGCAGAAGAAGAAAGATAATTCTAAGGTAAAGACTAGGCGTGGCATATTTGGATGGCTTAAAAGAGATGAAAACAAGAAAATAGCCAGAAAGCTAATGCGAATAAATAAAAGTTTGCCAAAACAAAAGTAATTTTGTAATTTTATAATCTATTGTTATTCAAAAAATCATTAAAAATGAAAAAATTTACCAAATTATTAGCAGTATTGATCTTTTTATTGGTAGCGTTTGCAGCTCCAATGATGGCTCAGGGCATTGCTGTTGAAACAGATTATAGTATGTGGTTGGAATTTATTCAACAGAATAGCATTTATTTAATTCCTATTCTTGTTTGGATTGTGAATAGATTTGTTCCAACAAAATGGAAAGATCCTATTGTAATGTTATTGCAATGGTTAAATACTCGCATCCCTGATAAAAAAGCAGGAGGAGGTAAACACAATAAATAATTAGTAGTGTTTTCATGAATATTAGTTATATGGTTCTAATTTTCATGTAGTGTAGTTTCATTTATATTTAGTTTTAGTTTAGCCTCTCATTAATTTGGGAGGCTTTTTTATAGCGTATTATTAAACGGCATATCACATGTTACATGTTGTATAACATGTCATTAAATAGCTGATAGTTAAAAAGTAATGCTTACGTTTGTTGATAAACTAATAAATATTAAAAACATGGAGAATTTTACAATCAAAAAATCTATTTACAAAGACGTAGAGACAAAATATTCTATTGATTCATACAATGAATTTTACGGAAAATTTTACAACTCAAGCAATTGCATAGTATATATTGGTGGTTTTATTAAGGATAAAAAATCATTTTATATTCAAAAACTAGACAGATATTACAGTATTGAAATAAGAGATATTGTAAATGGAGGACGTGATAGTTTAAGATTAGAAATTGAACGATCTTATAGAGATTTTGAGTTTAAAAATAATATCACAAAATCAGAATTTTTAGATAAAATAAGTGATTTTAAATATATGTTAGATTTATAAATGCGAAAACATGTTGTACAACACATGGTTAAAATTTGCATAGTAATATTTAATTTATAGATTTGCTTATGAAATTAACGATTGAGCAAACACAACATTGATTAAACTACAAAAATAAATTAAACTTTGGATTATGAAAATAGAAAATATTAAAACAATAACAGAATTTTATGAATTTGCAGACATTTGGCATCAGCGTTCGCATAGGCTGCGGGAGGTTTGGCAAAATATAATAAATACAGACGAACAAAGGGCAAAAGCATTTACACTATGGCTAATAATGTATGATAGAGTAATGAAATTATTCGCAATTGCAACTAGGACAAACCAAGTTAAGCCACCTAAATTTGAAAACTGCAATTTGCATATTGTTGGCAATAGCGAAGTGGCGTGTTGCGGAAATTGCCACTTGCCATTGGATAATATAGAAATGGTTAAAAAGGTGCAAATTGCTGACAAAAAGTATAACCCATAGCAACATGATTGCTAACGTTGGTATATGGTTTGAAAGCCACGCACCGACATTAATTAATTGAACATAAACTTCCTTGGCTTTTTAACTACATACGTTGTTATATGCTTTTAAAGTGCGAGGGCAAAAACTTGAAAGATGAAAATATACACAATTGAACACGAGGAATTTAATTACGATGCCTACTTAGGGCACGTGATAGTTGCAAATGACAAAAAAGAGGTTAGGGAAATTGCGAAGAAAAGCTCTGCTGATGAAGGCAAAGAAGTTTGGGATAAAGCAAAAATAACAACCGAAGGAGAATATACAGGCAAAAAGAAAGAGCCGTTTACAATGCTAAGTGATTTTAGTGCGGGCTAATTGCATATAACGATGGTGGCAAGAAATCGTGACGGCTTACGAGCCACAAAACTAAAATTACTGATAAATTATGAACGAAGATAAAACCTTGAATAACCCACAAACTCCGGCATGTTTTTTACCACGTGTTACCGCCAGTACGGATTATTAACATAAAAACTTAAATAAAATGAGACACGAAAAAATAGTAAAAAGAGAAGATGGTACACAATACCAAATTTGCGTTAATGCCTACTTAGATTCATACAGAAGTGAAAGTATGCAGTATAGAATAGATGTTTATTGCAAACAAAAAGGTAAACGCAAATGGTTTAATGTAGAAAAGGAAATTTGCGACCATGAGTATAGAAGATTAAGCATGGATAAACGTAGAGAGTATGACGATAACAATAACCTTAGATTTGTAACCAAAGAGGAAATTTACGCTGCCAGAATTGAATTGTGGAACTTATTAAAACCACAAATGTAGTATTGGCGGTAACACTGGTGTAAACACACCTTTTAATTAATTTATTAATAAAAACCATGAAAAAACAAACATTTATAGAAGCTATTGATGCAATTGAAAAACAACATATGCTTGACATTGAAGCATCTAAAAGATTAGGATTTGTATTCCCAAACGCTGATACTACTAATTTAATTCCTGATAATCATTTAATATCAAATGCCTTAATTATGGTGTTACAGGATGAAATGAACGATACCGAATTATGCGAATATGGTCAATCTTGGATTGAATATTTTTGTTTTGAGCTTATTTTCGGCAAATTAAAATCATTAAAATCATTTGATAATGGGATAGAGATTGATTTATCAAGTGCAGAGAAATTGTATTATTTTTTAAAAAAACGAACTAAAAATAAAATTAAAATAATAACAACCGAAGAACTCACAAAGTTATTCAACGCCATTGAAATAGATGATTTAATCGACTTTGAAAAAAAACAGGTATCAAAAGAATACACAAGCATAGTAGTTGATGGGGACATTGAAATTGACATTACTGTTTTAGTCGAAAATGATCTTTTCGATGAAATACAAATGAAAAATTTAGATGTTAATATACATGTATGGAATAAAGGTAGCGAGGAAAAATTCAGTTTAAATGTTAGTAATTTTTTAAATCAAAAGGAGAAACTTTATAACAGATTAGCGAAAGAATATATAAACAGATTAACTTAAAAATCCACACAATGAGCGAAGAAGTACAAATCATGCAAGTAGAATCAATAGATGTTATTCAAGCAAGGGAAAAAGCATCATTGGACATACAAGTAGTAACAGCGAAGCAATATCCAAGAGATATTACTAAGGCAAAAAACAACTCTATAGCAATTGTTACAATGGATAATAAAACTGCTGAAAGTTGCAGTTATTCTTTGCCTAGGGGCGGTAAAACAATTTCTGGGCCATCAGTGCATTTAGCTAGGATTATAGCCCAAAACTGGGGGAATTTAAGAGTTGAGGCTAAAGTTGTAGAGATAACATCAACACAAGTGGTGTCACAAGCTATTTGTTTTGACCTAGAGACAAACTATGCTGTAAAAATTGAAGTACGAAAGAAGATAACAAATAAATTCGGTCAAAGATTCAATGATGACCTTATAACACTCACAGGCAATGTTGCTAATGCAATTTCTTATAGAAATGCTGTTTTTAATGTAGTCCCTAAAGCAATTTCAGAAATTGTGTACAAGGAATCAAAAAACATGATAACAGGCGATATAAGCGATGAGGCTAAGCTTATCAAGAAAAGAAATAAAGTACTTAATCATTTTAGAGATACTTTTGCAGTTACAGAAGAAGAAATATTGAAAGTGCTTGGTATTGGCTCTATCAATGGGATTAAACAAGATCAAATTGTTGTACTCGTAGGACTTCATCAAGCTATTAAAGACGGTGATACTACTGTTGAAGATGCATTTAATAGGGAATCTGAACCTAAAAAAACAGTTTCAGAAAAAAAGGAAGAAATGAAAAAAAAACCTAATGAAGGTCAAATGGATATGCCATAAACATGTTACACAACATATAATAGGCTAGTTATTTTAATAAATGATTAGCCTATATTTGTTAAAACTAAATTTTTAAAAATGAATACACAAAAACATAAATACTCTGATTTAACACTAGATCAATATGAGGAGCATTTCAGCAATTTTCTTATTGATTCATGGTCTTATTCCAAAGTAGCAACATTCACACGAAATGAGAAGGATTTCGAGATGAGATATGTTTATCGTGAAGATTATAAAATTTCAGCATCAAGTGTATCTGGCTCTGCCTATCACGAAGCTCTAAAGCTATATTTTGAAGGTTTAAAGCAAAATGTAGTGTGCGATCTTACAACACTTAACCAAGAGGCGTTTGAGTACATAGAATCAATACATGCTAATGAATGGAAATTACAGAAAACTACGCCAACAGTTGAAAATTGCATAGAGAAAGCATTTAAAAACTCTACAATCTTATTAAATAATTTCTACGCTGAAAAATCAATATACGAAAACGATATTGAAGAAGTATTGTTTGTTGAAGAAAGGTTCAACGAATGGATTTCACTTAACGGCGTTGATTTACCTTTGCCTTGCCATGCTGTAATTGATTTGGTTTATAGATCAAAAGATAATAAAATAGTTGTATTAGATCATAAATCAAAATCATCTTATACCGATGAAAAAGATGCAAAATTCGTGATCGGGAAACAGGCAATTACATATGTTAAAGTATTAGAGGCAAGAACTGGTTTAAACGTTGACAGGGTTTGTTTTATAGAAAATAAAGCATCAAAAAATAAGGATGGTTCTTCGCAATTAAAAAAGATTGATATTGAATTAGACAAAGATATAATAAGGCTGTATGAGGCAATGCTTTATGAGCCTATAAAAAGAATGACACAGGCTGTTTCTGACCCCGACTATGTTTACATAACAAATGACAATGACAGTTTTGTAGATAAGGCTGAAATTTATCAATTCTGGACTAAAACAATGATTGCAGAAGTTGAAGATTTTAATATTCAGGATTCAAAAAAAGAATTAATACAAAAGAGATTAAAAAAGATACGTGATGCCTCAATTTCTTCAATTAACCCTAAAATTATCAGTGAATTTAATAAGAATGCCGCTGAATTTATCCAATACAATCTAAACAATAAAAACATGACATCGCAAGAGAAGATAGAGCATATTTTAAGAACTTTCGGCATAGTCTCAAAGGTTCAGCACACATTTTCAGGATATTCAAGTAATACATTTTTATTAGATGTAAATGCAGGTATCCCATTATCAAAGATTCACAGGCATAAACTCGACATTGCAGCAGCTCTTAATGTTGGCAATATTCGTATTATGAAAGATTTATTTGTACATGAAGGAAAATCATACCTTGCAATAGAATCATCAAAGAAAAGAGAAGATAATTTACTTTTCGATATAAAATATTTAACTGGTGTAAAAATACCTATCGGATTAGATAACTTCGGAAATACGGTAGTATGGGACTTAGAAAACAATTCAACGCCTCACATGCTTGTATGTGGAGCAACGGGTTCTGGAAAATCTGTATGTCTTAAATCAACAATAGAATATGCGAAACACGCAGGGATAAATGACATTATTATTTTTGACCCTAAATTTGAATTTACTAAATATTCATCTAAAGGAATATCAGTACTTAATGACATTAAGGATATTGAACTAGAAATGAGGGAGCTTGTTGAAGAAATGCAGGAAAGAGTTAAGTCAGGCATAAATAGCAAGAAGCTTATAATTTTTGATGAGTTCGCTGATGCGGTTGCTAGTTCTAAAAAAGGCAAAGAACTAGATATTATCGAAAACATTCAAATCGGTACTTATGCGCCAAAAAAAGTAAAAGGATTATTCGGTGAACACACAGAACAAGGATTACCAAAAATGGCAATGAGGAAAGTCGGAGAGTTTAAATCGCTAGAAGAAAACCTAAAAATATTGCTACAAAAAGGAAGATCAACAGGAATAAGAATAGTAGCAGCAACTCAAAGAGCATCTGTAAAAGTAATAACAGGAGATGCAAAGGTGAATTTCCCTGTTCAGGTTTGTTTTAGAGTTCCAAAAGAAGTAGATTCAAAGGTAGTAATTGATGAATCTGGTGCAGAAGTATTATACGGAATGGGTGACGGTCTTATTAAATCGCCAGAATACTTAAACGTTATTAGATTTCAAGGATTCTTTAAACCTTAAGATATGATAGAATATAATCATGAAGTTTGGCACGAATGCGAAAGCTGTGGATTTCAGTTTGATAGGAGAGTGTATGTAAAATGTCCTATTTGTAATAAAACCACACAAACACACATCCTTGATATATATTTGAATGGGCAATCAGTATATCAAGTTAATGGAGTTGTAAAAATCAAAAGGACAATTCCAGTTAAATTACACATGTTTATGATAATGTGTAGCGATTATACTTTTTTAAACTAACTTTTATAAATAATAACTATGGCAACTAAAATTGAATGGACAGAAGCAACGTGGAATCCTATTATTGGCTGTTCCAAAATCTCACCGGGATGTGAGAACTGCTATGCTGAAAAAATGGCGGGTAGATTATCAAATATTGTAAGTACTGCACATTATTTAAGAGTTGTGGAGCAAAATGTTAGCGCACCATTCGTACATAGAGGGTTACAAATATGGAATGGACAAACTCATTTTGTAGAATCAGCATTAGATAAGCCACTAAAGCGTAAAAAGCCTACAATGTACTTTGTGTGCAGCATGGGAGATTTATTTCACGAATCAGTTCCTTTTGAATGGATTGATAAAGTAATGGCTGTAATTGCTCAAACGCCACAGCACACTTTTCAAATCCTAACAAAACGAGCTGACAGAATGAATAAATACTTTGAACGCTCAGAATATGATTTTGGCTATAAAATAACACCTAATATATGGCTTGGAGTAACTGTCGAAAACCAAGAACAGGCAGATAAAAGGATACCAATTTTATTAGAAATTCCGGCAGCAATTCGATTTGTAAGTATAGAACCTATGCTTGGGCAAATATATTTAACTGATTTTGAAAACCCTTTTTATAATTACATAGATAAAACCGAAAATATTAACAGCATTGACTGGGTAATATGTGGAGGCGAAACAGGAACTAAAGCTCGTCCTATGCACCCTGATTGGGTTAGATCATTAAGGGATCAATGCAAAGAAACTAATACGCCTTTATTCTTTAAATCATGGGGAGAGTATGCACCATTTACGCATGAAAAAGGATTTGAGATGGTAAAAGTCGGCAAAAAGAAATCTGGTAATCTAATTGATGGAAAGCAATACAGAGATTTTCCCAAGTAGTTTAATATTGTATCTTTTTATAATTAATTTTAATAAAACAATGATGAGTTTACTTGAGCGATTTGAAATAAAATCAGGAGAAGAAATATCAGTAAAAAACGAAAATGGCACTTATTTTGTTGAGCTTCGTAAATCTGAAAAGGTTAATCTTAACCCTAATGATATTTACACAAGAGATATTATGCCGCATACAGGTAATTATATCCGTATGGATGGATACACATTTCCAATGACAGATTTTAACATATCAGAATGGAAAGAAACAGGCGCAAAAGGAATGATTAATGACAGAATAGAGGTTAGTAAAGATCAGTTTTTAGAGATTTGTAACATTACAAAAACAAAATAGTTTGCTCGTGACACGATTGTCATTACCAAAAAGTAAATAGCTGTAATTCACAAACTTAACCATACTTAAAAAACACTTACAACATGGCACAATACAGAGTAATTAAAACACCATTCGGATACGTTTGTCAGGTGAAAGTAACAAGACTTGTAAAACGTTGGATACTTCCTGATAAAATGAAAGATGAATTTGTTAATCTTAATAGGTTCGGTAAGCCATGCACTAAATTTAAACCCATTAAGGCTTATTATCGACAGCCAAGTAGTATTTGCCATACTCCTTTTATAACAGAGAGAGAAGCAAAGGAATGGCTTAATAAAATAATAAAAAAACAGGGGGCATTTTCTCGCTCATGTGTTGGTTAAAACATTAATTATAAAAACTTAAGACAATGAACAAATTATCAATTTATTGCGATTTGCGAAGCATAGGATGGATTATAACAAACGGAAACAATATCATAAGAAAAGGAATTAAACGTATAAATGTAGATTTTGATACTTATTATGAGTTTATTTCTGGAAATGTTATAAGCAAAAGAGTTAATAGAAGATTAAAAAGAACCGCAAGGCGAAACAAATGGAGGCGAAACAGCCGCAAAGAAAGCCTTATTAATTTCCTTACATGTCTTAACATGATGCCAACAAAAGAAATGTTAAGCACTGACAAGCTTAGTCGTTATAAACTAAGAGTTAAAGCGTTATCAAAAATAGTTTCTGCAAAAGAATTAGGCTTAATAATGTTTGACTTACAGAAAAAAAGAGGTTATAAATCCATGCGTGGAGTAATGGCAGATGGCAGCGATTATTTAGACCAAATAAAAGAGCATGAAGAAAATTTAAAAAGCTTCCCTTCAATATCTGCATATCTTCTCACCATTGATAGCGATAAGGATGTAATATTTACAAGAGAAAGTTACGAAGCTGAATTTGACAAAATTTGTCAAAAACAAATAACAGACTCAAAAATTACCGAAAAATTAAGAAGTATAATATACTTTCAGAGACCATTAAGGAAAGGTGCGATTTCTAATTGTAATTTGGAGAAAAACAGAAAAGTAACGCACAAATCTCATCCTGATTATCAAACATTTAGGTGTTATCGTGATGCAAATAACATAACAATATTAGATAACCAAATGAAAGAAGTGCCGATCTCTTTAGAATTTAGATACAAGTGGGCTAACAATCTATTAAAAGGTAATGGATTAACTAAAGCTTCTTGCTGTAAAGATTTGGGAATTAAAAAAAGTACAGGCTATTCATGGTTAAGCGGTAAAAGATTAGAGCCTAGTTCCATGTGTCAGCTTAATGAATTTGACTTTAACTCATTTGATCTTTGGCATAACTTGTATTCTGCTACCGATGAAGCTAAATTAATTAATTTGCTTATACAAAAATCGGGATTTACAGATGAGCAAATAGAAAGGTTAATTGACATTGATTTTAAGGGCATGGGATGGGGTGAATTTAGCCATAAAGCAATTAACAGATTATTGCCTTATCTCCAAAAAGGCATGAAATTAAAAGAGGCTATATTAAAAGAGTATGGAAGCGTTGATATGAGCAGTGATATTACTTTACGTAACCTTTTATTAGAGCAGGTATTTGAGAGTACTAAATCTCTGATTGAAGAAATTAGTAAACAATATCAGATTGGAGAAATGCAAATAGAACTTAATCAATCGCTGAAACAAGGCAATAAAATTAGAAAACGAATATCTTCAGGCAAACGTAAAAAAGAAAAGTGGGAAAAAGAGAATGAGCAAACAATAATTGATGCAGGAGCAGAACCAAGCTCATATAATTATCACAAATTAAAATTATGGGAGGAATGGGACGGTTACAGCCCGTATGATCCTGATATAAAAATTGATTTAAAAGACTTATTCACAGATGAGTATAACATCGACCATATCGTCCCAAAGTGTAAGATAATGGAACGAGGTTTTAATAATCAATGCTTGTCGAAAAAGAATCTTAATGAGCATAAAGATCAATTAACTGGAATAGAATTTGCTGAAAAAACAGGAATCATAGAAAAATATAAATCATTGATAGAAAGCCTGAAAATATCAGATACAAAGAGGAAATTTCTATTTATGAAATCTAATGAAATCCCAACAGATTACGTAAGCTCAATGTCTGGATCTGACTACAATACAAAATGCTTTTTAACACTACATGAAAATTCTACTTGTATCCCAAATAAAATAGTTAATCGCTATTATAGAGAGTGGAACTTCAACCAATTTAATGATGAAGATGCAAGAAGTAGTTTAATGAAAGCACTTGTATTGTGCAATATGAGCAATGAAACTGTTAAATACTTTGACAACTTGGTTGGATTAGGAGAAAAAAGCATTGGAAGATATAATTTAACTCCTGAAATTACAGATATTGGAGAAATGCCAAATATTTACATGCCGTCTATTAAGCTATATCGTAAAATAAAAGGTAATTACTCACCTAGATTTCAGCTTCATAAAGAGACTGTTTACGGTTATCGACCTAAAAAAACAATTAACGGAAAAGGACAGGAAATAATTGAAAATTACTATAAGGTTAGAAAACCAATTGAAAGCCTAACAAAGCCAATGATGTCAAAAATTATGGATGGTGCTATTTCTAAAATTGTCAATGAAAGATTTAACGAATGTGGCACAATTGATAAATTCATTGAGAGTATTGAAGAAAATCCATTAATACATAACGGAAAACAAATAAAATCAATTTCTATTGAAGTAAAAAGTGATGCAGTTATGCCTTTACATTCTACCGATGGGAATGGTAATACTTTCGGGAAAAAACATCATGATAAAAAGATTGATTTTGTTTATAGTTCAGGGGCCGCATTCATGTATCTCGAAAAAGGCAAATATCGAACCATGCCATTGATGGAATATATTGATAGCCTGAACAATGGTACTATTCATAAATTTGAAAAAACATTTGCAAAAAACGATGTGGTTAAATTTGAAGGAAATCATTACTTCATTTGTGGTATTAGTGACGGAATCGTAGAAATAAGACCAACGCATCAGCTGAATGCAGAAAAAGGGATAAAATGCAGTAAAAACAAGATTAGTGAGTTTGAAAAACTAATAATTAACCAATTAGGATATGTTATATAAAATAAGATTAGATTTTGACAGATATATTAGTGAATTCGACGACAGCCACTTAGTTATTATTGATGGGAAAAAGGAATATATCCCGAAATCTATCATTCATTTATTAAAGAAGAAGCGTAAATTCGCTATCGTTCCTCGGTGGTATTTTGAGAAAAAAACAGATATTACGATTGAAAATATTGAGGAGACTAAATTTATCAGCATTGGAGGAAGCATTTTAAATAGTCATAAAGCTGAAAAATGTAGTGTTATTGAAAGTAAAGTTTTTCCTTTAAGAAAAAAACAGAGAGAGCTTGTAAATCATTTTATAAGTAGCCGATTTATAGCTTGGTTGTGCGATGCAGGAACTGGTAAAACAATATGTACAACTACAATAGCTTATAGCCGTTGGAAAGCAGGATTAGTAAGCAATACATTTATAATGTGTCCTGCACATTTAAAAACACAATGGGAAAAATTAATTCTTTCTTACTATCCAGATTTCTCCGATTTTCACATAGTGTCTATTGATTCTACCAGTACCGATAATGGGCTTGAAAAAACATTGAAAAAATTCAATGATTTAGATGGTGAAATTCAGCTGATTATTGATGAGAGCCAATACTTAAAGAATAATTCAGCAAACAGGTCAAGAAATCTTGAAAAAAACTTCAATGCCGAATACGTTCAGATAGCTACGGCATTTCCTATCGAGAGAAGCGCAGGAGACTTGTTCTATCAATTCGGAGTAATGAGCCGTGAAATTATAGGGTGTGAGAATTATGGGCAATATGAGCAAAATTTTCTCATACTTGGCGGTAATGATGGCGAAAGAATTGTCGCATATAAAAACACAGAGCAATTAAAGGAAAGGATCAGCCCATACATCGCACGGATGGAATTTAAAGAGGTAAACTCTGATATTCCACCAGTGGCAGAGAGGTACGTTTATTTCGATTTAAACAAAGAGCAGAAAGAAGCTATTGGCGCAATAGAGAATTTAATAGTTCAGATGCAGACAAAAACAGGATGGTTGCCAGAGAATAAAAAGTACATGATAGACACTTTTTTACACAAGATATGTAGCGGCTACGTTCCAACACAGGAAGAAATAAATACCACCTTTAAAGACTTCGGAAAGCTTGGCGAAAGCGCAGATAATATAAGGAAAATAGGACAAATAGCGTATAATCCTTATAATAATAGAATAAAAGCACTAAAAGAACAACTTGAAATATTGAGAAATAAACAGGTTATAATTTGGTGCAAGTATATTGATGAAATCAAAACCATTCATTCAGAGATTGGCAATAGCATTGTAATAGATGGAAGTGTGACAGGGAAAAAAAGAGATCAGGCAGAGGATGATTTTAAAAGCGGAAAATATCAGTATTTAATAATATCAATAGGCATAAATTCTGGTTTGAATTTTAACAACTGCCACAAAACAATTTTCTTTTCTCAGGATTATTCAAGAACAAAGAGAGAGAACGCAAAATTACGAATACAGAGAGCAGATCAAATAAAACCATGTGAGGCTATATTTATTGTTGCAAATAATAGTCTAGACGTAAGGATATTTGAAAATGCAAAACACAAAAATAAAATTTGCAATATTTTTGAAAAATAAATTTATTGGAAATCAGTTACTTACATAGAAAACTAAAAAAAACTTCACTTTTTCTTTGAAAAAGTTTGCAGAATCAGATATTTGTCGTATATTTGTATTGAAGGTTAACAACAACTAAAAAACAAATATCATGACAAACACTACAACAGTATTTTTAAAAGAAAACAGAGAAGAAATAATTAACGTTTTAAATAACATTATTTCAAACATGAGAGGCGTTACCCTTAAAGAAGCAATGGTAACTTTCAAAAATGAAATGGAAAAAACAAATAACAATAAAACTTTATCTTATTTCGCAGTTAAAGAGCTTCCGCAAACTCAAACCAAAATCGAAGTAGTATATTCTAAGCCTTACAGCCAAAGCAACCACGCTAAAATGGTTAACTATCACGGAAAAGAAAAAGCAAGACAATTAACCTCTTTATAAAATAAGAAATAAAAAAATAATTTTAAACACTAAAAACTAGAATCATGAACGCAAGAACAGCAGTCCAAGAAAACGCAAGATTAGCAAACGAAATATTTAATTCAGCAAAAGAATTTAGCGAAAGAAAAAACATCACAGTTGAAGAAGCAATAGATTTCAAAGTATCTTTGATGATAAAGCACGCCGAAAATGATAACAATCGTGCAGCCATAGAAATTATGGGAAGAAACGCAAAAAAATTAATATTTTAAAATTAACAAGCCATGCCAAGTGGAGGTAAAAGAGAAAATGCAGGAAGGAAATTAAAGTACGGAGAAGCTACAAAAACAGTAGCTTTCCGTGTTCCTGTTTCAATGATAGAAGATTTAAAAAAACATGTGAAAAATGAGTTTGAAAAACGCAAAAATAGCAATACTACACACTTTCAGCAGAAATGACAGTACGAGCATAGGTGCTTTGGTGATCAAAGATGAACTGGAACGAAAAGGCTATCATGTTGATTTTTGCGACTATTCAAGTGCGTTTAACTATACACACGTACTAGTGTCAATGACCTCTACTGACGATATATTTCATATTTATGCAGGGTGCAAAAAAAATAATTGGCAAAACAGAACATTTAAAGCACTTGTAGGAGGTTTTGGTTGCCAGAACCCTATTGCGCTATCCGATTACATTGATTATGCTTTTTTCGGGCGTACTGATGGAATTATTGAAGATGTTTTGATTAATCATTTAAAATTCAAAGAGCATCTTTTTAAGATTTCAAAACCTCACATGGTATCTATTAGGCAGGTTTCAGAATGTTATCCTAATTCAATAAAACACAATGGGGCAAAATGGAGGGAAAAATCGATTGGATGCCCTGTTAAGTGCAAGTTTTGTTCATTTTCACACACGAGGGATTGGGTAAAAGGAGAATACGAAACTTTTGAATGGCTACTAAAAGGTAGAACACAGGAAGTTCTAATAAAAGATATTCCAGAAAAAGTAATAAAAAAACAGGGATGGGTAAAAAGTGCGATTGATGGATATTCCGAAAGATTGAGGTTTAAATATGGAAAGAAATTTGCAACATGGGAAAACATAGAAAATGCTTTAGACCACTTATGTACATTTAAAGGTACAACTAAATTACAACTATACAATATTCATAATTTCCCAACAGAAACAAAAGAAGACATCATAGAGTTTTTTGATTTTTTTAACAATTACGTGGAAGATGCTTACAAGGGCGATGGTAAGCTTATAGTAGAGATACATAATACTCCATTTAGACCGACATTGTGTACTCCAATGGAAAGGCAGGGTGCGAAATTATTTCCTGCTGCAAAACCTCAGGTAGGATTGTTAAATAATTATTTTAATTATTTGCCAGTAAAACCAAACTCTTTGACAATCGCATCTAAAAATAATATTCATGTTAAATTCAGCGTTTTTATTGAAAACCCATTTAAGCATTTAAAAGGGCTTATTAGTATAAGGTACTCAGACAAGGATATAATAGAAGAAATACTTAGAATTGAAAGTATGTCAGGCGTTAAAGCTTTAGATTATTGTATTAAAAACATAGACATTACACCATATATCCGAGAATACAAAGAAAATGAAGACTTAAAATTCAAGTGGATTAAATGAGGTATAATAAATGGAAATTATCGCATGAAACAGCATTAAAATGTTGGTATCCAGATATTTCAAAAATTATGAAATTTACAGGCAAAAGCTATGGTGCTATAATTAATAAAGCTTGGAGATCAGGATTAACAGGAAGCTATAAAGAAAGAAATTTTACAGGATATAAAAAAACGCCAACTGATGCTGACGTAACAGGAAATTCCCAACGGCTAAAGCCTTATTGTGATTTGCTATTACAAATGTAGTAAAAAAATAATACAATAATACTATTTGATTATTAAAAAATGAACGTAAAACTTAAATAACCATGAAAGATTGTTGGATAAACCCGAATGGAGAGCTAATAAAGGTTGGACATTCTCAACACAACGAATATGCGTATGAATTGCTAGTGGAAGAAATGGGAATGAGACAGCTACGTAATTATATGAGAAAATATAATTGCCTATCTTCTACTGAGGTGTTACATATGCGAGGATGGATCAGAATAAAATATAGTACACACTTAAAAATTATACAGATACTTGGTAATTGCATTGATTTAACTAGAGTTCAGAGGAATACGATTGATCCTAAAATGAATAGTAAACAACTGAAAGTAGCAAAACGATTGTGTAAAGAAAATAACACAACCCTACATATGGCTGTAAACGACAAACGCTTCTGGTGAAGCACATGGTGTGACTGCATTCCTTATATACCTAACTGTTTTAATAAAAAATCGTTTTAATATTTTTTATTTATTGTTAGCTTTTCGTTTTTGTGCGAGGGCTTAAAAACTTGAATATTATGACAATAGAAGAATTAAGAAAAACTACATTCAGAAAAGGAGACAAAGCAAAATACTATGACGTTATTGCTGAAATAATAGAAATTGAATATACTGAAGCATTATTGGGATTGCGACAAGGTAAGGATGAAATAGAATGGGTGAGGTGTGAAAATATAACATATATTCCGTGTGCGCTGGCAGAAACTTCGATCGTGCCACAAGCAAATGAATTATTACCGCTTGTTAGCAACCGAAGGAAACTGTTAATTGCCCATAACAAACATATACTTGATAGGCTAACAGAATATGAAGGCGATGAAATTTGCGATAAGATGGTAGATGATTTTATAGGCAATTTATAGTTGCTAACGGTACGCAAGTATGAAACGTGCCAACACAAAGATTGATTGAAAAAATGAATTTTAAAATTAACATAAATATTAACTTAGATGCACTACAGGCATGTTTTATACTTGCTGTTAGGCATCTGTAAAAATTACGGATTATGGCAACAGTTTATAAAGTAGAAGTAGTATCACATTGGATTAACTACACTGAGGAACAGTTAAAACAAATGATTGAAGATGCAATTAAAGAGAAAGAGCGAAAAAAAGGTAACGAAATTCAGATAAAAGTAAAAAGGCAGTAATTTTTATTGTGCCTAACGGGGTTGGTATGGTTTGATTTTTAACGGATAAATAAATACAAATATGAAAGACGAAATTAATAATATTATTGACCACCTCGAAGAAACACTTAAAGGCTTTAAACAAGCGTATAAAGATGAGGGGTATGATTTGGCAAATGAAACGCATCACGTTACAGAAGCATTAAAATTAGTTAAAAATTTAACTATACCTGTTGCTGTAAATCCCGTTATTTGCCCTAACTGTGAAGAAGAATGTGAACCGATACCATTAGGGCAAATGTGCAATAAGTGTTACTACGATAAAATGTAGGGCAAATTATGGTTTACAACGCTACAGATAAGATACGTTGCGATTTAATACATAAAATTTCGATAACAAATAAACCTTTATAAAATGAAAACACTTTTAAATTACTTACTAAATAAGCAATGGATTTTATCTATTGTTATGTGCTTTTTAAGCGAGGGCAAAAAAGAGCAAATATACATAGCAAAATTCAGGGCTGAATTAGCATTTTGTGGGCATGATGTTTCTGATATGACAGATGAAGAAATTAAAGAAGGAATTACTAAAATGGGTGAAATGGTGTCAAAATGCGGAATGACAACAGATGAAGTTGCAGAAGCATTTAAAGCGTTGGCAAATTGCACATAACGTACTGCGGTATGAACTGACCGCATTGTAGACAGTTCAAAATTATACACAAGGTTGATTGCGGTTTGTTTATACCGTTTGTTAGCCACTTTTATTTAAGCGATGGCAAAATATAGAAAAAAACCAGTAGTAATTGAAGCATGGAAATGGGATGAAACCAAGGAGATGTTTGATAAAATAGGCTGTAAAAGTATGAGTAGTAGTGGACATACTGAGCGACCAAACGAAATGACATCTTTAAGAATTAAAACACTTGAAGGAACAATGAGAGTTGATAAAGGTGACTTTATTATAAAGGGAGTGAAGGGTGAGTATTACCCATGTAAGCCTGATATATTTGAAATGACTTATGAGTGCGTTGGCTAATTGTGGCTAACGGATGGCAGCTATGCCCAGTTGGGCAATAAATAGCACTTAATTATCAAACTATAAATAACTTAATAAAATGGCAAAAAGTAAAAATAACCAACAAACCGCCCAATTGGGTATAGGTGATGTTATGCACCGTTCTATTGATTTTGCTAAATATGCGAATAGATATTATGAACTTTGCTATGAAACAGAACCTTGCTGGTTTAACAAAAACAACCACGAAAAATATACATCAAATCAAGTTTACAACGCTTTCGTTAAGTACCTAAAGAATGGTGCATAACGTTTTGGCTATGTTGCGTAGCCTTTTAGATTAGAATTACAAACTTAAAAATTAAAAATATGATGCCAAAAAGCAGTAAGCGACCAGAAAAAGACGAGGCTATGCAATATGAGCCTGTGTTATGCACCGTTATTATTACACAAAATGACTTTGATATGTTAAAGATTATTAGAGGCTACTTTGGTAAAAACGATGTAACAGGATTAGAACACATGGCTTATGCAGTACTTGACAGGGTGATAAAACAACATGAAAACCCTAATGGTGCATAACGCTATGCAGCTAAACGCTGTTGGCGATTTGGAACACGAAATTATCAACTTAAAATAAACTTAATATGGAACACGAAAATTTGAATACAGAAGAAACCGCCAATAGCGATTTAGGTGCTGTTAGGCGTAGTGCTTTGACTTGGTGGAACTCAATGACATTTGAGGAACAATTTTATAAAACGATAGCTTGGTTGAAAAGCGAAAACAGGAATACAACAGAAAGGCATCCGCACCATTTAACAGGTAGGGAGATTCAGCAGATTTATGAACTGCATTACGCCTAACGATGGTATAAACACACCTTTCGATATAAACACCTGTAAACATGCAACTTATAAAAAACAATCTTTCAGAAAGTGAAATATTTAAAGCAAAATATAAAGAAGTATTGCAAAATTTGGAAGATAGATTTAGGGTGAAAGATGGGAACAATGGTGCTACTCAACTTATGAAGACCCAACATATGAATGGATTGCATGGCGTAACTGTATTTCTTAATACATAAAGATTAAACAATAAAACCCCCACCTCACAGTGGGGTTTTTAATGCAAAATATTTTTATAAACAGTACTTTATTTTTTTTCGTATCTTTGTGTAAAATCAAATTATGCGATATGAGCGAAGAAAAAGTAAACAAATGTGGGCGACCAACAAAATATAAAGATGAATATAATTTGCAAGCTGAAAAGATGTGCAAGTTAGGGGCAACCGACATCGAACTAGCTGATTTCTTTAATGTTTGCGAAGATACTATTTATGAATGGAAAAATGTTTATGTTGCATTTTCCGAGTCCATAAAAAAAGGAAAGGATATTTTCGACACAAGGAATGTTGAAAACTCACTGAGAACTAGAGCGCAAGGTCTTACCGTAACTGAAGAAAGGCAAACAACAAGGAAACTAAAACTAGACGACCAAAACCCTGACGAAATAGAAGGTGAAATCATTGATACTACCATAACAAAAAAAGAATTACCACCAGATACCGCAGCAGCTATATTTTGGTTAAAAAATAGGGATTCTAAGAGATGGAAGGACAAACAAGATGTAGAGCATTCAGGAGAGATTACGAGTCGCATTGTAGATATTGCATATTCAGATATTAACGAATCTAATGATAGTTAAGTTTGACCCAAGAATATTCAATCCGATATACTGGCATTTGCAAGAGGCTATTGCAGACCCAGATATAAGATTTATATTTTTAATGGGCGGTTCTTCTTCTGGAAAAACTTATAGCGTTTCGCAAGCCGAAATAATCAATACCTTAGCGACAAATAATAATACTTTAATGATGCGGAAATGTGCCGTTGATATTAAAGATTCTATTTACTCGGATGCAAAAACAATAGGACTTAAGATAAATAAATTTACAAATAATTTTGATATAATACAGAATGAAATAAGGATTGGTAGTGGTAAATTGAGGTTTAGAGGGTTAGATGATTCAGAGAGAATAAAAGGAATATCTAACTATATTCGTGTATGTTTAGATGAGATTACTGAATATAAAGAGGACGATTTCAAACAAGTTAAAAAACGCCTAAGAGGAAGACCAAACCAAAAAATAATAGCTACTTGGAATCCTATCAGTAGGAATCATTGGATAAAAAAAAATGTAATAGACAAAGAATCTTGGGTTAATTTGCCTTTATTTATAAATGCCCCAAAATGCAACGGTGTTAATTTATCTCAATTAAATAATGAATTTGCATTTAAAAAGAAAAATACCAATGGTAATACAATATTCATAAAAAATACTTATCGAGATAACTTTTGGGTTGTTGGACACCCAGCAGGAAGCAATTATGGGTTTTACGACAAACACATAATCGCAGACTTTGAAAGAGATAAAATTCATGATATAAATAACTACAACATATACGCAAATGGTGATTGGGGTGTGATCTCTGATAGGTTAATAATGAAAAATTGGTCTGTTATTGACAAGATTCCAGAAGGCGCAAAGCAAATACCGTCAGGAATGGACTTCGGATTTAATCCAGACCCGTTAACACTAACAGATTTCCATATTCATGGTGATACAATGTATTGGGATGAGCGAATACATGAGACTGGATTAACTAATTTAGAAGTCGAAAACCCATTACAAGATAGCATTATAAAGAGATTAAAAGATATAAACTTCAATCCAGATCAAACTATTATAGCAGATTCAGCAGAGCCAAAAAGCATTAGAGAACTCAGATGTGCTGGATATAATGTGAGGGCAGTAAAAAAACCAAGAATAGCCGAGAGTTTAAAATGGTTATTGTCTTATAACCACAAGGTAACAGCAAGATCAAAAAATATTATAAATGAATTTGAAAACTACCAAAGGCAGATAGACAGGGGAGGCATAATACTTCCAGAGCCAATAGACGAATATAATCACCATATTGATCCAGCTAGATATGTATTAGCAATGAAGGATAGATTGTGGTAATTTAATGATTATAGATAGAATCTATTGGTATTTAAAATATTGTTATATTTACAAATAAAAATTGTAATTTTGATAAAAACATATAGATGTTCGATAGGTTAAAATATAATATTGCCAGAGGTTTATTAAATGCAGCTTTTAGACAAAATACAGTATTAAGAGCGCAGGATATTCAATGGAACGAAGGTAAGCCGCAATGGATTGCGTTGTCAACTCCTCTTCATTTTGAAGAAGCAGCAAGGCATAATCCAATAGTGAAGGCTTGTGTTAATTTATTATCAACAGCTGCCTCCAATGGAATAAAATATTTAGAAGATACTAAAACAGGCGAAGCAATACCGTGGACATCAAATAGGAGAGGAGTCAAAAATGCCGAAAGATTATTGACTGAGTTTCCAAATCCATTGCAGTCAATTCAGGAATTTAATCAACAAAGAGTATTTTATTTGAAAATATTCGGAAATTCATACGTTTATTTAAACGCCCCATTTGTATTCCCTGACATTGATAATATATCAACAATAGTAAATCTTCCATCGCAGTTTGTTGAAGTAAAACAAACAGGTAAAATATATGACCAAATAAGTATTGATGGGATAGTATCTCAGTACGCATTAAATAACACATCACCAGTAAAAACGTTTAGTCCTAATGAAATAATACACACCAACGAGGTTAATATATCTTCTGAATTTCCATCAATAATGGGAATAAGTAAGCTTGAGGTTTTGCAAAAACCAATAACAAATATTCAGCTTGCATTTGAATTTATGAATACATTGATGGCTACAAGAGGCACAGGAGGTATTATAACTCCAAATTTAAAAGATGCAAACGGCACTGCATCCCTTTTACCTAAAGAGAAAACTGAATTGCAGGATAAATTTAAAAAAGATTATGGATTTCTTAACGGTCAGAATCCTTTCCTAATAAGCCCTATACCTGTTGACTATATTAAAACTGTAATGAACTCAAGAGAACTAGGTATATATGAAGATTTTTCAAAAAATTCTATTCTAGTATGTAATGAATTTGGAGTACGCCACGAACTCGTCAGCACATACATACAGGGAAGTACTTATGCAAATCAGCGAGAGTACGTTAAAAGTTTGTATCAAGACACAGTCATTCCAATGGTTGATGGCGATGATAAATATTGGACTTTTAGGTTGGGGTGTAAAAAGTATGGGTTTTCGATTAAAACAAGTTGGGATCATATCCCTGTAATGCAAGACAACTTCAAGGATAGAGCAACTGCTATTAATTTAAAAGGAAGGACAGCTAAAGATGCTTATAATGAAAATATTATAACAAAGAATCAATATCTTGAAATGTTAGAATTACCAACAGTTACAGGAGCTGATAAATTAAAATCAGAATTAAATAATAATGAATCGATAGATTTGAGTTAAATTACAAATAGAAATCATGAAAGATAAATTAACAGAAGAAGAAATAAAGAAGCTTAAGAAATTAAGAGAAGATAAAGCCAAGATGGTCAAAGATGAAAAATTAATATGTAAATGATATGTTTTACTGCAAGGAATTAGACAGGAATTTTGAAAACAAAACCGATCTCATAAAAGAGCTTCGGAGGCACAAAGATGATATTATTTCTTTCAAGAAAGCTAATATCTATAAGTCGGTCGACAAAGGTATTTCTGTTACGGCAAAGCCTCTTGATTCTTCAAAGATAAATACTACGACTAAAGGCATTTCAATTGATGAAGATTATTACTATTTGGCTGTTAATTCAACTAAAGTATTAGATTCGCACCTCGACCTTCATGTAAATGGTATTTGGAATAAAACGGTAAAAGAACATCAAGGGCGCAACTATTTAGTAGATACTCATGTGCTGAGCATCAAAACAACAATTGCAAGAAAAGAGTACATCGAAATGCTTACCGCTGTTATTCCATTTGCACTATTAGGCAAGCCATACGATGGGGATACAGAGGTTTTGATTTATAAAATAAGAAAAGATAAAATCATAAGCACCGAGGCTAAAGAATGGCTAGATAGTGGCGATGACATCGAATGCAGTGTGAGAATGCAATATGTTGATATTTCGTTTGCAGTAAACAGTGACGACAAAGAAGACATTAAATTCAAAGATAATTACGATAATTACATTAATCAAATAGCCAATAAAGAAGATTTCGATACAGAAATAGTTTATTTCTGGATAGTTAAGCAAGCTAAAAATGTACTTGAAAGTAGTTTAGTGCTATTTGGAAGTAATAATGCTACTGGAATAATTGAAGAATCAGCAAAATTTCAGCCGTCAAACGACACTGAAAAGCAAGATAGCGAGCCGTCAAACGACACTCAAAAAAACCAAAAAGAATTTTATTTAAACCTATTAAAAGCAACTGAAAATGAAAAAATGGATAATTGATGGTAAATTCAAATCTCTTTTAGACGAAGAAATTAAAGAATTGAACCAAGAAGAATTGGCAGATTATACATCTGACAAAATGATCAATGATTTTAATTCAAAGATCGAAAAAGCCACCGAGGGATTTTTAAAAAATGAAGATATTGAAAAAATTAAATCTGATTTTGAAAATTCTCTTAAGAACATGCCGATTGATGCTTTAAGAGATTATGAGAAAACAATCTCTGATCTTAAAAAAGAATCAAAAGAATCAAAAGAGGTATCTGAAGAAATTAGGGGAATCATCAAAAATCAAGGTTCTCTAATAAAGGCAATGCAAGAGAACGGCTCTAATATTCCAGATGCAAGAAAGAAACTAACAAGGGATGAGCAATTTAAAGTTTTAGTTCAAAAAGCGTTTCAATCAAAAGAATTTGAAGACTTCCAAAACAGAGGCTTTAAAGGCTATTCTGAGAAGATGACACTTTCAAACGATAATAATGGCAAACTTGAATTGCATGGATTAGAATCTAAAGCAGTTGTTCCAATTACGAGCCATACTGGAACTGTTATGATTTCTGAAATATCAGACATCGTAAGAGACGATGCTCCTGCAAGGAGAAAGCATGTAAGAGATTTGCTAAGCGTAGGTATGACAAGCCAAGCACAAATTGTTGGCGGTCAGGTTTATGACTGGACAGATGCCCTCACGTTAGGAGCTATAATGCTATCAGAAAATGGCGAAGCCCCTGAAAGTGTGTTTAAATCAAAAGAAAACACCTGGGGATTAAAGAGGATTGCAAACTCAATGCGAATTTCAAAACGTTGGTTAAAAACAAATGGATTACAATGGGTTGTCGATCACGTTTTAGCTAAATTACCTGATGCAACATATACTGTTGAAGATTTCCAACTATTGTTTGGGGATGGTTCAGGAGAGAACGTACAGGGGTTATCTAAGGATGCAAAAGCTTTTAATTTGCAACCAAATACATATGTTGCAACTGCATTTGCTAGTATCGCAACGTATAACTCAGGAGCGCAAACTCTTGTTACATTTGCCGCAGCTCATGGAATTAAGAACGGTGATAGCTTAACATTAGCCAATACAACAGGAACGACTTACGATGGAACATTCACAGCAGTTGAAGTTGTTAATGCTACACAGGTTATTATCGACCAAGCATATACATCAGATGCAAATGTGGCGGCAAACTGGACTGGCTCAAGTAAATCAATATTTTATCAGTCTATTGATGATGCACAAGAATATGATGTTTTGGCTGTTACAGAAGCTTTATTAGAGGCTGGCGAATATGCAGTAACAGGACATGTTGTAAATCCACAGCAAGCTATCCAAATGGGATTACTTAAAGCAACAGACGCCAATTATCTTAACATTCAAAAAGATGCTAACGGTAGAGTTGTTGGGGTAAATGGGATACCTATTGCTACAACGACTGCCGTTCCGTCTGGCAAGTTCTTTAGCGGTGATTTCTCAAGAAATGGAGCAGAATTGAAAGAGTACACGCCTTTCAATATTCAATTTGTTGAGGATGTCGAGACAGCCAAAAAGAATGAAATCGTAATTGTAGTTGAGGAAGAAATCATATTCCCTATTTACAATCCATACTGGTTTATCTTTGGAAAGTTTGCAACTGCAAAAACACAATTAGAAACTCCTTAAAACAGTTTTATATGGAAATTATAATTTCAGGGTCTGACAATAATATCAAGAAGTTTCTTAAATTAAATTCATTGTTCATGAAAAGAAATGGGTTGATATTATCTAAAGATGCCAAGGCTAAAGATGCCAAGGCTAAAGATGTAATCGCTTTAATTGAATCAGTTGAAACTTTAGAAGATTTAAAGCAATTTGAATCAGACAATAGAACAACTGTGAAAACAGTTTATGACAAAAAATTGCAAGAGTTAAGTCAAGATTAATCAATAAATAAAGCAATGGCAAATCTAATTAATGAGGATTATTTTATCAGAGACATAAGTTTACCTACAAGTAAAGAGGCTGATGTATCTAAGATAAAATCTGAAATTGAGAAACATCAAGAAGGTGTCTTAATACAAGTTCTTGGTTATGATTTGTATTCTAAATTTATTGCAGATCCTGCCTCAGAGCAAAGATTTCTTGACATAATAGACGGTAAAGAGTTTGAATTTAATTTTTGTGGAAAAACTATAAAACGTAAGTATGTAGGCTTGGTAAATTCCCAAAAGGAAAGTATTATAGCCTATTATGCTTACTTTTTTATAGTTAGAAACAATGTGACTTTCACTTCAAACACTGGCGAGGTTGTTGCCGATAATGAAAATTCAAGACCCGCATCTTCTAATCAGAAACTTACGAGGGCTTGGAATAATTTTGTTGAGTTATCAGGAGATATAATGTGTTGTTGCTTCGATAAATTAGACACTTCATCTTACATTCACGTCAACGACCATCCGTCTTTATTTAATTTTCTGTTAGCAAATAAAGACGTATATCCTGAATGGGAATTTACACCATCTGAAAAGATTAATATTTTCGGAATATGAGCGATGCAAAATTAAGGATACCAACATTTGAGGCAGACTTTGAATCTATTGTAGATAAAATTCGCAAGACAGGAATCATAACAGATGCCGTATTGTCTGGTGAAAACACTGTATTAACAACAGTTAACGATCTAAAGGAAAATAAAACATTGTTGATAAACGGAATAAGCTGTAAGGTAATCTCTGCATCTTCAACAGAAATTACAGTTAATAAAGATGTTGTTGGTGCTACTGAGTGGAAAGCAGAATTTCCTTTTTTTATGGACGGTCATATTTCTGAAATATCTAAAAGATTGAAAGGGAAAGATGAATCAAACGATTCTGTTTTAAAATGGCAGAAATATCCATTGATTATACTTTTACAGGATATTGATTACAAAAAAAACAGGATTAACAACACGGAAGCAACTATTGATTTTCTGATAGTAAATTCAACAGAACAGGACTATACAACGGTTCAGAGAAGGGAAAATAATTTTATACCAATACTTGATCCATTGTATAACGATCTTATTACGGCAATGAGAGACAATATGAAGTTTCGTATTTCAAACGATAGCTTTACAGCCTCTAGGAAGTATTTTTGGGGAGCGATACCGCAAAATAAAAATCCTTTCAACGATCGCCTTGATGCGATTGAGATAACAGGTTTAAAATTAGATTTAATTACAAATTATAACTTAAATTGTTAAAAATATGACATGCTCACAAATACCAATGCCAGCAGGGCTTCAAAAGACTTGCGGTGCTAATTTTGAGAAAGTAAAAAATATATTCATTGTAGATAATGTTACATTTGACAGTGTAGTAAAAGTACAAAGTCAAGCAGAATGGATTAAAGCAATAAGAGAAGATTTAACAATCTGGGGGGGTAGAGTTTTGAACAGTTACGAGACAACTACCGATGACGCCAACACTGTTACATTCGATTCTACAAGAAAAAGAGATGTAACACGCCCTATTCCATCAGGATTATTCTATTTTGATACAAATTTCTGTGACACAAAAGAGTTACTAAAAACTCTTAAAAATGTATCAAGAACGGTAGTATTTGAGCTTAACAATGGAAGCTTGCATATGACAATGGGAATCGATGGAAAAATTAAAGGTTTTGCAGGAACTCTTAATGCCATTACAAAAGGAATTGCACAGCCTTCAGGCGTTGGCAATAATGCTCCTGTTAAATTTTACGGAGATAGTTATAATGAATGGGAAAATGGAGTATTAATTCCAATGGATTTCAGTTTGACAGACCTTATTGAAACGTATTCGCCTCTTGGGTTAACATTGCACTCTGTGGGGAAATATGATACAACCGCAGGTGAAATAGCAGTACATGTTGACGTGAGAGGACAAGGAGGTTTAGAGGGGCTTTCTGTAACAGATTTTGAGATAGTAAGATCAAGCAATATTGATACTCCTGACATAACAGGAATTGAGATAGTTGGAAACGGAGATTATATACTTACTATTCAAAAGGGTGTTATTCCTGTTAATTTGGCGGTAGGTGATTTCGTTGTTGTTAGGGTAAAGGTTGCTGTTGGCTCTATTGTTAGCAAAGTTTCTAATGAAATTTATATATCTGTAAACGAATAATATTATGGGAAAAATACAAATTAATCCTAGCCTAAAGAGGCTATCCAAAGATGAGTTTAGAAAATGGTTTGAGGGCAGAAAAAAAGCCTCACCTAAACGCTACGGAGAAGCAAACTTGGAAGATCATTACAATGAATTACATCCGACAGTTAAAAAGGAAGTAAAAGAAGAAGTAAAAGAGAATAAAGCTGTTAAGTAGTAATTTAGAAGTACTTAAAAAAAGCCTTTCTGTATAAGAGAGGCTTTTTTAATTGTTTCCATATTTTCGTTTTAAAATAGTCATTAGCAACATGTTACGCTTTAAGTTAGTCTTCATTTGCCAATGCACTTAGTAAAGCATCAGCATATTCAACAGCTCTGGCAGAAAACGCTATTAGGTCACTTCCTTTTTTGTCATTTTCTTGTGGTCTTAATATATTAGGGTTGGCTTTGGCTATCATAGCCGCCATTGCTTGCCCTGCGTAATATTCTCTAATTGTTAATCCTTTTTGCCAATAACAATCGTCAAGACCATATGCCACACTAGCAAAAGCTGGTTCATTTCCTATTTCTTTAATTCTATCTTCCATAGTTTTTAGATTTATTATTTAATTAAAGATTTGTTTTTTGTTTCTGATTTCATGATTTATTTTAGTTTTGTACCGTCAACGCTAAAAAACGAAACGGTAACAATATAATTAAGTTACTAGTCACTCATGTTACACTTCTAAGCATTCGCAAACCATATAGGCAGATAGTTATTCCTGCTATTAAAAGCACATATTCATACCATATACGCTCCCATGTTACATTAATCATATCAGCTATTATAATTCCTGCTACAAATGCACCTAGTAAAGTCCAGAAGAATCCTAGCACAAATATTCTGTTTTCTTTAGTCATTGTAATTTATTTTTTAGTTATTAAATCCGTACTAATGCTAACAAGAAAATATACGCTACTTCCCATAAACAAACAGCAAGGTGTGTTTACACAATCGTTATAAACAAGGTGACTCTGGTAGTTCTGCCCAATATTTAACAGGGTTTTGTTTCCTAATATCTCCCATCGCTATATCCCACCAACGCTTTGTTATATCAGAATATTCTAGTTTATGTATCGTATTGTTTTCTAAACAAGCCAAGTAGCTGCCCAGCGCACCCTCTGGCAATCTTTCGGAGCAAGCCACCCAGTTAATAACACTAAATAAACCCAAAGTTTTAACCTTACTTTGATGGTAATATTCAGCGTATTCAGCCATTAATATAGGTACAAATCCAGCAATTCTACCTTTACCGTGTTCAGAGTTATTGAACCATTCTTCTGCTTTATCAAATTCTGTAAAATCCATTTCGTGCTATTTAATTGGTTAAAAATCAGTGTTTATTATTTACGTTATAAACCATTTAGTGATAAATAAATCTACTGTGCGTTGAATCTATCACTATTTCTTGTATTGCCCGCCCACGTGTTCTTTTTCGGTTGTTATGTTGCGGAGTTGGTCTGTAATGGTTTACAGGTTGCTCAATAACTGGTTCAGATGCGGCTTGCGCTCCAGTTTGTTTTTTACTTCTAAATAAACGGTTTATAACATGCAACATAAACCATGCCTTTAGTCTGGCAAATAACATTGTAGTTGTTTTCATAATTTAGTTTATTTTAAGTTGATAATTTAATTCAATTTATACGGCACAGTTCATGTTACCGACCGTTATAGGGCATTTACCCATATCTCATCCAATATTTCATACTCAGGGTCGTAAAGTGCTAATCTTTGCTTTCCTTCTTCATCGTGGTAGTTTTCTAAGCCTAGCTGTGTATCTTCAATGTCGTAACCTTCGTGCTTTTCTGTTTGTTCAATTAAAAAACGCCCTATAACATCACCTATATGTAATGCCTTGCCGTCTTTATCAAAAATCTCAATACTTGTTTCCATTATTTCTATTATTAAAAGTTGGTGCAGTTTGGTAAAAAGGCACTACACATAGCCTTACCGTTAGGCACAATTAGCCCACTCAATTAGGTCTGCTATAAACATTTCAAGCTCTTGTTTTTCAATCTTAATTCCGTCAACTTCATATTCTTGCCAGTTATCAAACCAAGCACCCCTAATTGAGCCACCCCACTTCAACTTATCCGTCAAAAATGGCATGTTTACCATAGTCAGGTAATTAATGTATTGTTTCTCGTCTTTTTGGTATTCAAATGTAGTCTTGTCAAGTATGCACTTTAGTACCTCTATCATGTTTTTAGCAAACAATACATCTGCATCTTCATCGTAGGTTGTAAAGTCAAATAAATAAGCTCCTACATATGCCATTTTTGACTCAACCGCACAGCAACCATGTTCCTGTTGTTCTTTATAGTTACTTTCTATAAGTTTTGTAAATTTTCCCATCGCTCAAATAAAAGTGCCTAACACCATATAAAATTAATAAGGGTGTTATGCTGGTTTGTGCAGTATTGCCTTTAATTTAGTTTCGAGTAGTAAGGTAGGCTACTGCTTTTAATCATTCATTCTTTTTGTTTTCTTTAACGAAAATACACTGCCGAAATTTAGCAAACAAATATTATAACATGTTGTACAGCATATTTTGTATATTTGTATAATAATGAAATAAATTAATGTAATGAATTTCCACAATATAAATACAATGTCAGTGAAGCATTGCCAAGAAATGATAACAACTGGTAATTATTTAATGATATGTAGATCAAAAACATTTAACCCAATAACAAGGATTAAAGCAATAAAAAAGTACTCTGGATTCATTGAAAAACTCCAAGAATTATTCGGAAACGAAGATTTTGAAAAGTTAATAGGCATTGATATTTTAATTCAGGGGATGAGATTAAAGCGTAATAATCTAACCCTATTGCATGACGGTTTGAAATTATGTTATGATATAAAAGATACGCCAAGAAAGATTCAGTTACTTGACGGATTTAAGGAAAAACATCGTTTAATGTTGTTTCGTTATCCGAGTGTGGTAGATGCAGAAGCCGAGGCAGATGAGCAAAAAAAGCAGATAGATGATGTATTGAAGCCAATTAAATCAGAAATAGAGAGACTTGATTATAAAATAAAGGAAAAAACGCCACTGCCAAATACTAATGAGGTTGAAAAAGAAGATAAACAGTTAGGTTTAGCGATGCACATAGCATTTATAGAGGCAGTTGAAAACAATGGTTATTTAGATAGAGATATAACGGTAAACGAGCTTAAATTTAAGTACGATCAGGCTGTTCAAAAAAACAACAAATTAAAAGTAAAACAAGATGGCAGATAATTTTAGCCCAATATCTAAGGAGCTTATTGATGAAATGAAAGCTTTTACGGAAGCTACGTTAAAAGCTATCGAGGCGACAGAGAAATTACTTACATCAGGTGTTAAGCTTGTCGAAGCAAATAATAAACTTTCTACATCAGAAGAAAACAGCACTAATAAGAAACAAAAGTTAACAGCAGTTGAGCAAGAAGCTGAAAGAATAAGGAAACAGCAACTTCAAACACATGCTAAACTTGACGTGGCGAGGTCTAAGGCTGTTGTTGCGTTGACTAAATCAAAATTAGAGCTTCAAAAAATTAATAAGGAAACAAAAGATAATATAATAGTAAATAATTCAGCAAAAGGAAGCTACGATCAGTTAAATGCAGAATTAAGACAAAACATAAGTAGATATAAATCGTTATCACCAGAACAAATAAAAAGCAAAACAAACGGAATTGCTCTAAAAAACGCCATAATTGCACAGCAAAAAGCTATAATGCGAGTAGATTCAGAACTATTGGTACACAATAGAAATGTTGGTAATTACGGAAGTGCATTAAAAGGAGTGGCAGGAAACTTATTGGGTGCTTTTGGAGTTATTGGAGGCGTTACAGCATTTGCAGCGATTATTAAATCTTCTGTTTCAACAATAGTAAAATATAGTTCTCAAAATTCGCAATTAGCATCTATATTAGGAAAAACAAAAGCTGAAATTGACGATTTAATAAAGAGTTCTTTAGAGTACGGCAGAACTACTCAATTTACATCTACGCAAGTATCACAGCTTCAAACAGAGCTTGCTAAGCTTGGTTTCACGCAAAAAGAGATACTTTCCTCAACAGAGGCTATATTAAATTTATCTGCCGCAACAGGTTCAGAGCTTGGAGATGCTGCACGTGTGGCAGGGGCGGCACTTAGAGCAATGGGGCTTGAAGCTTCTGAAATGGATAGGGTTGCTTCTGTGTTGGCAGTTTCAACAACAAAAACAGCAGCATCATTTAGGGATTTTGACGGTAACCTATCAACTATATTACCAGTTGCAAGGGCGTTCAACTTTAGTATTGAAGATTCAGTTGCTTTATTTGGAAAATTAAGAGATTCAGGATTTGATGCTTCAAGTGCAGCAACTGCCACAAGAAATATATTACTTAATCTTGCTGATGCAAATGGTAAACTAGCCAAAGAGATAGGTAAGCCTGTTGATAATTTTGATCAAATGATAGATGCTTTAGTAAAACTTGATTCAGAAGGATTCAATTTGGGCGAAACACTTGAATTGACTACCGTTAAAACAGTAGCTGCATTTAGTCAATTTGTTGCAAGCGCAGAGGATGCAAGAACACTAAGAAATAGTCTTATTGACGTCAATGATGAGTTGAATACAATGGTTGAAACACGAATGGATAATGCAGAAAAAGCAGCCGTTGGACTTGGCTCTGCATGGAGTGGATTAATACTTAAATTAAAGGAAAGCGATGGTGTTATTGCAGATGTTTTAAGAAGCTTAACTGGTGTTATTAATTTTTTCACAGGTGATGATATATTGAAAGCATCAAAAGAAGGGGCAGGAAAAGTTTTTGATTCATGGAAAGAACAAGGTAAATTAACTGCTGATTTCATAAGAAATCAAAAGGAGCAGTTAGATAAAGAGCTTGAAATATTAACACAGAAACAAAATACAGCATCTATAACAGAAAAAAGAGGACTAAGATTAGCTTATAACGAAAGGCTATCTTTAAAAGATGCTCTTAATAATGAACTTGAAAGATTAAATGAAGAAGAATTAAAAAACCAACAAAATGATTTAGCCAAAAGATTTGACATAGAAAATAAAAGTGTCGAAGACCTTAAAAAACTTCAAACTTCTTTTAGTTCATTTACTTCGGGTGAAATGAAGCGTAATGCTGATTTAATACTTCCATTAATAGAGGAACAATTAAAACAAAGAAAGGCACTCGAAAGAGAAGCAAATAAAGAGATTGAAAAAGATCGTAAAAAATCAGCTGTAAATTTAAAAAAGGAAAAAGCTAAACAAGCCATAGAAATTGAAGGGTTTGAAAAAATAGTCACAGACAATCAAGAAAGGAATGCAAAAGAAAGACTAGATTCTGCTATACAATTTGAAAAAGATGTAACAAAAGCAACACAGGATGGTGCCGATGCAAGGAAATTTATATCAGATGAGGAAGCAAAAGAAAGAAAAGAAAATCAAAAATTAATACGAGATGCAGCGATAGATTTAACAGCACAAGCAGCACAAGGCATTTCGGATGTTCTATTTGAAGCATCGGCACAACGCAGAGACGAAGAACTCGAAAAGTTATCAGAACAACGAGATGAAGATTTGGAAAGGCTCAACACTGAGCAACAAGAAGATTTACAAGCTGTTCAGGACAAACTTGATTTAGGGTTAATAAATGAAGATCAGGCAGCAGCAAGAAGAAATGAAATCAACGATAAAGCAGCTAAGAATAAGGAGAAGATTGATGATGAAGCAGATAGAAAAGCAGCAGCCTTAAAGACGAAACAGGCTAAGGCGGATAAATCAGCTGCACTCATAAGTGTTGCTATTGATACGGCAGTTGCAGTAGCCAAAATTTGGGCGCAAACAGGAGTTTTCGGAACAATAGCACAACTCACAGCAATAGCCGCAGGAGCAATACAGGCAGGGATTATTTTAGCAACTCCAATACCTAAGTTTGCAAAAGGTACAGATTCTACACCTAGCGGATCATGGATAGCAGGAGAGGCAGGAAGCGAGGCAGTAATAACACCATCTGGTCAAATGTTCTTAACGCCCGATAAACCTACGCTATATTCTAATAAGCCTAACCACCAAGTTATACCACATGCTGAAACTCAACGAATGTTAGCAGAATTGGGAATGCAAAGAGGCTTTGAGTTTAGCGATAATGGCATAAGATATGATTTGCAAAAGCTTATAAAAGTATCAAAGAAAACTAATAGCTCAAAACGCATTGATGACGTTACGTACACTACAAGGGGCAGAAGAAAACAAAGGGAACATCAATCTTTTTTAGATAGCATGAAGTCATAATACTATGATAGATAAATTTCAAAACACTCTAACGGGGCTAAAAATGACTCTCTATAATACCAGTGAGGGGCAATTAGAATTATACCATGCACCTGACGGATGGGAAAAAGCAGGTTACACATTTAGCAGATCTGGCAAATATTCTGGTATATTCAGAAAAAATGCCATTGATAAATTAGGATTTGTAAAAGAGGGAAAGGCATTTATTGAAAAGGTAGTATCAGAACAAGGATTTGAAGCAGAAATAATACTAACAATATACCAATGGGATAGTATTAATATAACCTATTACGAGGTTTTCAGAGGGATAGTCGATATTTTAAGCAAGGATGTTGATCGGTTAAAATATACCGTTGCTATTTCAGACAGCAGTTTTGAAAACAAGGTAATAAATAGAGATAGTCTGCCTGTTATCGTAACAAAGAAAACACCAGAAGAAAATTATAAATCACTTGATGGAAAAACAATAATAGGGTTCGCAAATGAAGGCAATTTAATAACATTACCTAGCCGTATCGATTTCTTTAATTCTACATTTGAATCTGATAAATCACAGTCTTATGAATCTCAAGTAATAGAAACTATATTTAATCCTGTTATACCTGTATTAAATTTAACGAATACTGATTTTACAGATCAAAACACACCTGTAAAGACTAATGATAACTCATTCAAAGATATTCAGGGAGCATTCTATGTAAATTCAACAGGTGTTTCAGTAGAGATAGATGTTAGCGGTTCTATTAATGGTACAATATCTATTTTCCAATTAGACCCTTTGGATGTAACATTAAAATTATATGTAATAAATTCAACATCAGATACAATAGTAAGAGAAATAAACATACCACTTATTAAAACATATTTAGGTGCATTCAGCGATTTAGGCGTAATATTTGGAATTTATTCAATAAGTGCAGATATAAATATATCTGAGATAATTGAAACAGGTAATTACATACAGTTTGGAATATTTAATGCGCTAACATCTGGTTTATTAAACAAGATTGCCAGAATAAATCAAGGTTTAATTCTTGACTTCTCATTTAGAACTCAATCGGATTTCGTGCCAAGTAAGAATATTCAGTCAATGATGGTTCATGAATTATTTTCAAGGATCGGACAAAAGATAACATCTGGAAATAATCCTTTTTATTCTGATTTATTTGGACGAAAAGATTCAGAGCCACGAAAATATCCATACACACAAGAGGCAGGGCTTTTAGCGTTTACAAATGGTGGTTTGATTCGTGACTTCTCAATGACAAAAAGCACAGGAATTGATGAACCTATTTCTCCGCTATCTGTTAGCCTTGGTGATTCTTTCGATGCAATTAATTCAATTCGCCCTATTGGTATGGGTATTGAGACTATTGATGGCGAAAAGGTTATAAGAATTGAGGAACTACCATATTTCTACGACAAAAGAGTTTCTATATTAATAGATAATGCTACTAATATAAAGACCGATTACAACAAAGATTTAATACACAACGAAGCAGAAATAGGATTTTCAAAGTCTGAAACTGACGAAAAAAGAGATGGCATGTATGATTACAACACAAAATCAACATGGACTAATGCCATTGAATCTGACAAGAAAAAAGAGAATTTAGTAACAAAATATTCTGCATCCAACACCTCAATAAATGAAGCCAGAAAAATAACCAAAAAAGATAATCCAACGACTGACTCAAAATACGATTCTATAAATTATTTAATTGAGGTTGTTGATAATATAGGAGGAAACGCAGTCGCGAACGGAGATGCAGAGCAAGGTTTATCTGATTGGAATATTACATCAGGAGTTATAACTAAAAACATATTAGGCAGTAACAGATTTGTAATTCCTCAAAATAACACCGAAAATGAGTACATATATCAAATATTACAAGTTGTTGATGAGCCTGTAATGTCATTTTCTTATGCGTTAATAAGCGAAAACGAACTAACATTAACGCCAAGATTTCAAATAACAGCAAGATTGAACGATGGTAGTTTTAAATCGTTAAATCAATATGGCGATTGGGTAGATGGGCAGTTAGATTTCCCTGTTACTCCAATAAAAGGAGTTAAAGAACAAAACTTACAATCTTTTAACAAATTTGAAATATCAGCAAAAGAAAAGCTTAATAACATAGAGAGAATAACAATTGCTTTTGATACAACGTTTTTAAACAATCAGCTCGGGGTTAACAAGTATGTTATTGACGATATATATTTAAGCGGCTCTGCAAGGCTTAAAGCAAGAACAACAGAGGGTTTTTCTTCAATTACAGGTATTGTTAACGCAAATGATTCCTACAACATCAATTTGTCACCTGCCAGATCAAGAAATAGGCATGGGTTCAGGTTAAGAGCAGCACTTGATGGTAAGTTAAACACAAGTCTTGTTTTCGCTAATTCTGATAAAATAAGTACCTTAGTATCAAAGAAAACAAATGAAGATAAACCAGTTGCGGAGAGTTCAGATATTTTAATAAATGAACTTGATAAACCATTGTGGCAAATAGAAAGAGACAGTTTTGATACTGTTTTGACAGCACAACAAAGAATTGAGCTAAACAGTAACTTTGGAGATGGAAAACCTAAAAAATTAGCACTGGTAGGTTACAGAGAAAATACAAATGAACCATATAGCTATGGATGGATAGATGAATTCAAATCAGGGAAATTTAATGAAAAATCAAATTTTGAAATACGGAAAATCTCTAAATATGTGCAAATAGTTGAGCCAGCATTCGCAATTGACGATGACGGAGCTAATTTTATTGATAATGACGGAGCTAAATTTATAATCTAAAAATAAGAAAACATGAAAAGGACATTTATTTCAATACTCGTAACATTATTGTTTGCATTTTCTCTAAACGCACAGGACAGGCTTTTATTTGATTTAAGCTTAAACGCAACGCCACCATTGACAAGGCGAATAGCCATAGGTGAGGCAGGGGCATTATCAGAAAATATGACATTGCCTCAATTTGCTAATTTTGTAACATCTAATTTAGATGCGTACACAAAAGGTGAAATAAACTCGTTGCTGAATAATTACCTTGCAAAGAATAACCTTGCCAGTTACACTCCATCGCAAAATTATCATCCCGCTACAAAAAAGTATGTTGATGACGAAATAGCAGGGGTTTATCTAACAAAAGGTGTTGTTAGCATTCCTGATATATCCGTAGATTCAAATATCCCAATAACATTCCCTTCTGCAATTTCAACAAATGATTACATTGTAGTTGGTCATTTGATTAGTAAGGGAACTAATTGGGACGATGACAACGATGTGATATGGATGGTCAGGGGCATGACAACAACAGGGTTTAACCTATTGCTCAGAGAGGTAAGCCCAACTACACAAGTTTTAGATTTCAAATACAAAATACTAAAATACTAATGGCAAAGGCAACATTAATCATTAGCCCTTTAAACGGCATTACATACAAAGAAGTAAATAATTTGTTGCCAAATTTTGTCAACACGTTATCATGCGATGAAGATTTCAACGGAATCGTAAATGAGAATTATGTACAAAAATTCCTTACATCTGAAACAATAATAACTCAATTGTTTTCAGATTATGATACAATTGAAGCGTATTTAATTGATTCGTCAGGAACAAAAACAGAGCTTACTGTTTCATTGGTAAAACAATCAGTAGATAAAATAACATTTGAAGTTTATAGTTATTATGAGTTTTCAATCGTTGGACGTCCAGAGGGTAAATATTCGGTAGCTGTAAAAGGGATTAAATCAGGCGAAGAAAACAAATATTTCAATTCAGAGCCTTTTGAGATAACCAAGGGAATTACGGGTTACAGATACGCACATGCAGATGGAACTAAAAAGGAATATCAATATATACCAAATCACATTAGAATCGTTGCATCAAATACAGATAGCGACTATGTTTATTGGGGAGAAGATAGGATAACAGGCAATCCTTTTGAAGTTAAAATGTGGATTCCCGGCACAAATAGAAAACAACAGCCGGGCGGAGAGATTGATGTTTACGATAATTTGGGAAACTTAGCTAAATTAGAGCAGATTTCACAAAGGATTTATGAGTTAAAAACAGACGATATACCAGTTCATTTAGCATTAAAAGTAAATGAGCTTGCAGCACTTGACTTTTTCTCTATAAACGATGAGTTTTATGTAAGTGAAGAAAACGGAGAAAACGAATATTTTGGAAATTATAACGGCAGTGTACTGACAATGGCACTTACTCAAAAATTTGTTGTCGGTATCAATTCAGATGATAGAGGTTTCACAATAACAAATGAAAACGAAATGGCAAGTGTAGGAATAAAACAAGTGATTAATGCTAGTGGCTCGCAACAGCTCACAGTGGATGGTGGTTATTCATTAAATCAAATAACGCTTGCTTTAGAACAAGGTACAAGTGCTGATATTACAATAGGAATTACACCTGGTGGAAATGAATTAATGAGAACAGAAACTATCAATACGGCTAATCCAATAAAAAACATTGCACGAAACTACGTTAACTTAATAGATCAAGATGCTTCGTTTACAGTATATATTGATATATCAGGAGTTGGCGCATCTGCAACAGTTATATTACAAACAATACTAAATAAACAACAATAAGATGAAAAAATTAGCATTATTATTTCTTTTGATATTGCCGTATTTCGTGCAATCTCAAAGTGTTTCTGGTGATGAATTGCGAATATACGGCAAAGCTTCGATAGGAGAAGATGGAAGTGTCCAATTAGACATGAATGGAAATCCTGTTAAAAATGTTCTTGACCCTGTGGACGATCAAGATGTGGTAACAAAAAAATACTTAGAAGATAATGTTGTTGTCGGGGACGTTCCGTTTGTTGATTTCCAAGTGAATGAAGATAATCCTGTATATAAACAGGCTCGTTTATGGTACGATTATTTAAGAGCAGAGATGGTTTTCTTTGACAGAGTAGAGAATTTAGAATTTCGCACAGTTGGGGAATTATCTATAAGAGTTATAAATAATTCAGGAAGCACAATAAATAAAGGTAAAGCTGTTTATCCAACTGGTTCAAGTGGTGGATTTACAACAATAGATTTAGCGTTATCAAGTGATTATGAAAAGTCTCGACCAGTTGGATTTGCTAAAAATACGATACTAAACGGAGAGGAAGGATGGGTTATGCTTCGTGGTGTTTTAGATAGTATAAATACGTCTTTATTATCAGGTGGTAAAATTTATTTGAGTCCAACAGAAGCAGGAGGAGTAACAAATACATTACCGTCAAATGGAAATTTTATCATTCTAATGGGTGCTGTGGGTGTGGTTGATGCTATAAGTGGGGTTATAAATGTTGACCCATATATTAATGAATATACCGCAGAAACTATCAGCCCAAGAGGCTGGGCTTCAACAAGCAATAGTATAGTAACTTTAAATCCAATCACAAGAACAGTAACAGTTGACCCGACAGGTGATACAGACTATATTTATGAAGATGGAGTTAAATATGAATTTGGAACAGTAAGCGAAACATGGGCAGATATTGAGGGTACTTTCGACATTTATTTTGACAAAGGAGAATTAAAAATAGAACATAATCGTACAACGTCACAAGTTAGAGAAATATATTCTACTAAAGCAGGAATAGGCAGGCATTATTGGGATGCTCAAAATGACAGCATTGTTTTTGCTAATGACATGCAACATACATTTGATATGAATGGTAATACGTGGGCTACATTCTGGGACTTACATAAATGTACGGTACTAGAGGGTATTAACATTACTAACATATCTACCGGTGGCACGGGAAATGTTAATGCAGATGCTCAATTTGGAAACGGTGCAGGAATAATAAGGAATCAAGATATAATAACTTCAGTTCCTGCGGTAGCAAGTACAATAGGATATGATGTTTTTTATAGAACGGGAGTATCAAACTGGCGGTTAGAAAATGTAATAGGTTTTCCAGTATTCACAACAGGGACTGGACGTTTGGCATACAATCAAAACGTAGGTGGCGTTTGGCAGTTAACAGAATGCACAAACGGATATTATACATTGTGTCATCTATTTACGTCTAATACCAGAAGCCAATACAGAACTGGTGTTGTTATGGGGCAAAGTCAATACGCTACAATAACAGCAGCAAGAACAGGTGCAGTAACGGAGATAAAAAATTTAGTTTTCTCTCAATTTCCTATAAAAGAATTAGCTCCTGTTGCTACTATAATATATGAGACAAGAGATAATTACACAAATTTAGTTAATGCAAGAACAGTTCAAAGCTTAGATCAATCAGGCAATTTAGTTGATTTTATAGATTGGCGATTCTCTGGCGTTTCAGGCAGTGGAGCAGGAGGTGCGGGTGGAGGTTCATTTCTCGACGATTACGACACCCCAACAGTTTACACAAGTTCGGCGGGAAAAGGAGTAGTAGTGAACAGTACGCCTGATGGTTTGATATTTGACAATGTAGTAACGAGCGTTAATGGAGTTGATTTAGCCTCGCCAAATTACAATATTGTTCTAACAGCTAATAAAGTAGGTGAGAATGTTACAGTAGGTACAGGAGGCACAGGAACAAGTGCAGTTGTAAATGTTGCAGATAATGACAATAATAGTTTAAATGAATTGCAGAGTTTAAATAACTCTAAGTTAAATAATAGCATAAATCTCACTATCTCCGGCGGTACTGGAACGACAGTAACGAATATTGCAAGAACTGACTTTGCAAATACTTTTACTACGAACCAAACTATTTCAGGAAATTTAACAGTTAACGGAACAGGTGCAGTTAAAGTAGCCTCTGGCACGACAGCACAACGCCCAACGCCTGTAAATGGTCAAATCAGATATGATACAGATTTAAGTAAAATACAGACTTATGAAAATAGTGCATGGAAAAACTTTGTCACCTCTACCGATCAAACAAATTTATCTAACTATCCAAAAAAGAATGGAATAGAAACAATATCTGCACAATGGACTTATACGACCTCTCCGTTAGTACCTAGTGCTACGCTTCGGGAACAGGCAGCTAATTTAGGCAATATTTGGGATGCAGAAATGGGTTTATCATGGCAAGGTATTGTTATCAACTTCTTTAATCCAACAGGAGGTTTGCCAACAACGCCTAATGATGGCGATAGGTATATTTCGACAGCAACCGCAAACGGTTGGATTATAAATAATATTTATGAGTGGAAAGATAATGATTTGGTCTGGATAGAAGCTGTTTCCTTAAATGGATTTGCTGCATTTGTAAATAATTTAGCTACATTTTACAATTACAATGGTTCAAATTGGATAGATTTCAGTGTATCCCCAACAGTTCACGCAACAACTCACCAAAACAACGGAGCAGATGAAATTAATGTAGCAGGATTAAGCGGTGTTTTAGCAGATAATCAGCCGACAAATAGAAATCTTGATTGGACAGGTACGTTTGATGGACAAGAAGGCAGTTATTACCTTAATTACGCTAATTTAACTAATAAACCTACCATTCTAACAATGGTAAATGGGGTTGACAACAGGATTGTCACTTCAACATCGGCAACAGGATTAAATGGTGAGAGCGGTATGACTTACAACGGCAGTACATTTGCCGTAAATGGTGATATTAGTTGCGACCAAGAACTAAAATTAACAAATGCGTTTCTTCCTCTTTTATCATTTAATGATGGTTCTGGCGTATCTTGGAATCTCTCGCACAGCAGTAATTCTTTTAAAATAGAATACGGCTTAGAAACTTCAATTAAAGCTATTGAAGATGGAGGGACTGAATTATATTACAATAACTTAAAAAAAGCAGAAACTACCAGCACTGGTTTAGCCGTTACAGGAATTCAGAAGTTAGAATCAGGTGGAATAGATGGGATATTAGCAGACAATATTTTATTTGCTCCTACTGGTTTTGCGACTACCGTAAATCATAGAATGCGATCTAGCCACTCTATAGTTCGAAATAGTAACTATCTAAATATAGAAACTAGTACGGGTACAACTGGTGTTTATAATAATAATCAATTAGTTTTGAGAGGGAATGGGTTTATCGGCATTGGTGTACTAAGTCCCTCAGTAGCTTTAGATGTATCGGGTGCAATAACCGCAACTGGTAACATTTCAATGAATCAATCATTGAACTCAGGTCTATTAATAGGCAATACGAGTGCAGCCAATAAATGGCTAATAGGCTCTAGGAATGCTATTGATGCAGGAAGTGATAATGATTTAGCATTATATTCAAGAGACGGACACGTAACTCTATGGGACGATGGAGCGGTAAATCTTGCAACTACAAGCGCCGGAATAGCCGTTACAGGAACAATAACCGCAACAGGTGACATTACTTCAACCTCAGATATTAGAAAAAAGAACTTAAAATATTACCTTAATAATAACTATTTACCACATATTATAAGCCTAAGCCCAATTGCTTATACAATGAAAGATACTACTTTGAGCGAAAAAACTAATTTCGGTTTTTCAGCCCAAGAAGTACAGGCTTCATTCCCTGAATGGGTACATGAAGACGGCGAGGGTTGGCTATCTTTAGATTACGGAAAGATGGGGGCTGTTTTAGCAGTTCAGGGAATAAAGGAGTTAAACACTAAACTCGAAAAAGAAAATAAGCAGCTAAGAGACGATATAAAGAGCTTGCAAGAGAGTGTTAAAATGATTAACCAGTTAATAACCTCTAAAGAACTTGATACTTTAATTTTCAAAACTAAAAAACAGCAATAATGAAAAAAACAATTATCACATTTGCCTTTTTATTATCATGTATTACAGGATTTTGTCAATTACAATCATCGCCTCCAATTTCATTACTTGAAATAAGAGATATGCGAGGAGGCGAGGGTTCAACAAGTTTAGAAAAAGAAGCCGAGTTATGGTATGCCAAAACAGGAAAGGAGAAATTCAACCTATCTGCAAATAGCAGTATTTACCTTTCGGCATGGAGTGGGGAAGATTATAAAAGCCATGAGGATAATAAAATAAAAAAGGCGATAATCGCTTTCTGCTTATTATTACTATCAATTATGGCAGGTATGGGAATATTAACCTTAAATGTAAATAAAAAATGAAAAGATTATTATTTATATTATTCGCGTTAATATCGCTAAACCTATACGCACAACTCCCCTCAACTCCTCCAATCTCATTGCAAGATATAAGGGACGAACGAGGCGGCACAGGTTCAACAAGTCTGCAAACAGAGGCTGCACTTTGGTACACACAAACAGGACAAGCAAAGTTTAATTTTCCTGTGAATGGGAGTATCAGTATTCAGGATTGGTTGGGGGAGATATGGGACTTACCCATCGAAACGTACATAACACAGTCACCGAGCCCGTCTATAACAATACAAAGAGCATTGAATGGGGGCAGAGTAAAGGTTTACTGGGGGGATGGCACAGAGAACAATTACCCATCGG
>Ga0307376_10000362_pt1 | contig 58654 bp, 40 predicted proteins | sample TR2MG_FD_202536 | JGI IMG/M metagenome (GOLD analysis project Ga0307376, IMG submission 202536) | Soil microbial communities from Risofladan, Vaasa, Finland - TR-2 | ecosystem: Environmental > Terrestrial > Soil > Coastal area > Acid sulfate soil | place: Finland: Risofladan, Vaasa | collected...
TGTGACGGTGCCCAGGAACAGGGATAGGGCTAGCAGCGCCGGGAACAGAACTTTCAGTGAGAATCTGACAGACATAGCAAGCCTCCTTTTACAAGTGTGACCGCCCCTCACCCCAACCCTCTCCCCGACGGGGAGAGGGAGCGGACTCCCCTCTCCCTCGCAGGGAGAGGGGCTGGGGGGTGAGGGTAAGCGCCCCTCACCCCAACCCTCTCCGCGACGGGGAGAGGGAGCGGACTCCCCTCTCCCTCGCAGGGAGAGGGGCCGGGGGTGAGGGTGATCGTCCCTCAGTCCAGCCTTCCCCCCGACGGGGAGAGGGAGCATTCTAGAGAAATTCCGCTTCCAGGGCTTCATAGTCTTTCTCTGTCCAGGTGCGAAGCGGCTGTTTGACCAGCGGGCCGGCGGCCAGGGTGGGCACTTGATCCTCGTAGGTGGGTTGTCCCTCGACCCGGTAGAGTACGCCGATGGGGATGCGGTCGCCCCACTCGTGGGCCTTTTTCCAGGCCGCTTCCTGGCTGGTGGGGTCGTGGCCTTCCTCTTCCAACTTGTAGACCCGCGGCCGGTAATAGTCATAGGAGTAGGTAGGGTTGAAGGTGACACAGGGCTGGAGCACGTCCAGCAAGGCGGTGCCCCGGTGCTGGATCGCCGCTACCATGGTGTCAATCAGGTGGGGCAGGTCGCCGGACCAGGAACGGGCGATGAACGTCGCCCCGGTAGCCAGACCCAAGGCGATGGGATTGACCGGCTGGTCAATGGCTCCGGTGGGTGCCGGCGAGGTCTTAGACACAAACCCCTGCGGGCTGGTCGGCGAATATTGGCCTTTGGTCAGGCCATAGACGCGGTTGTCCTGCACGATGATGGTGACGTCGGCGTTGCGGCGCATGCAGTGCAGCAGGTGATTCCCACCCAGGCCATACGTGTCGCCGTCCCCGGAGACGACGATGGCTTTCAGGCCATGGTTGGCCAGGTGCACCCCCTGGGCAATAGGGATCGGGCGGCCATGCAGGGACGTGAATCCGTTGACCGTCATATAGTCGGGCAGTTTGCTGCCGCAGCCGATGCCACTGCTGATCACCACCTGGTGCGGCGCCAGTCCGGCCTTAACCAGCGCGCGCTTCAGCGCGTTCAAGATGCCATAGTCCCCACAGCCTGGGCACCAGGTCGGTCGCACAGGGCTATCGTAATCTTTTACCTCGACCATTGCCACTGCCTCCTTCAATCTGTCATTCCGAGCGCTGTCATTCCGAGCGCAGCGAGGAGTCTTCCTACTCTCAGCCTGTCATTCCGAGCGCAGCGAGGAATCTCCCTACCCTCAGCCTGTCATTCCGAGCGCAAATGGATGTACTCATCCACGGAATCTCCCTGCTCCACCCGGGCCAGGATATACTCGGGCGAGAAGGGCCGGCCGTCGTAGCGCAGGATCGTGTCGTGCACCTGGATGCCGGTGCAGGCGCGCAGGAAGCGGGCGAGTTGTGCGGTGGCGTTGTTTTCCACGGCCACCAGGCGCCGGGCTGACTCCAGGATGGGGCGCACCCGATCCTCGGAAAAGGGCCAGATGTCGCTGAAATGCAGGAAATTGGCCTCGTGACCCCCTTGGTTCAGTTGATCCACCGCTTCGCGGAGAGCGCCGTAGGACGAACCCCAGCCGATGAACGTGACACCGGCCTGCTCGGGACCGTACAGAGCCGGGGGACGCATTTCTTCCACGGCGACCTCCAGTTTGCGCAGCCGCTTCTGGACCATCCTGACGCGGTTCTCAGGGTCTTCGTCCTCAAAGTGGCCATCCGCGGCGTGCTCGTCGCTGCAGGCCACAAATACCGCCCTGGGATGGCCGGGAATGGCGCGCGGGGAGATGCCGGTCTCGGTGATGGCGTAGCGCTTGTACTCGACTGTTAACCGGTCGAGTTCCTCCTCGGTCAGCAACTGGCCCCGGTCTACGCGCACCGCCTCGAAATGGAAATCAGTCCTCTCGACCGTCCGCACCGCGTTGGCCAGGAAGTTGTCGGTGAGGATGATCACCGGGCATTGGTACTTTTCGGCCAGGTTGAAGGCTCGCCAGCCCGCGTAGAAGCACTCTTCGACGGTGCCCGGCGCCAGCACGATGCGGGGGAACTCGCCGTGAGAGGCGTACAGGATGAACAGCAGGTCCGCCTGCTCGGTACGGGTCGGCATGCCGGTAGAAGGTCCAGGGCGCTGGGCCTCGACCAGGACGAGGGGGGTCTCGGTCATACCCGCCAGCCCTAACGCCTCGACCATCAGCGAGAAGCCACCGCCGGAGGTAGCGGCCATGGCGCGCACACCGGCGTGGTTCGCGCCGATGGCCATGAGGATGGCGGCGATCTCGTCCTCGGTGTGCTTGGTGACGAGCCCGTAGCGGTTGGCGTGGGCCGACATCCACTCGATGATAGACGTGGACGGTGTCATGGGATAGGCTGACACGAAGCGGCAGCCGCCCAGCAATGCCCCCAGACATAAGGCCTCGTTGCCACTGATCAGCATGCGGGGTGGCGCTGCCAGCGGCTGCAGTTTGTAGTCGTAGCCGGCGGCATAGTGCTCTCGCGCAAAGTCGTAGGCCCTTCTGGCTACCTGCAAGTTGGCATCCACCACCCCCTGGCCCTTCCTGGCAAAGCCGTCACGGACCACACTGGCCAGGTGCTCGAAAGCGAGCCCGGTCACACCGGTGGCCGCACCCAGGGCCGCGGTGTTGGTCATGATCTTGCCGCCCTCCTCTTCGGCGATCCTGGAGAGCGGCACCGGGAAGGGCTTGATCCCACGCTCCACCAGGTCGGCACTGTCCACGGTGAGTACCTCGTCGTAGATGATGCCGCCGCCGGCGACGACCTCATTCTTGTGGCGCGTGATGGTCTCCGGGATGAAAGCCAGCAGCAGGTGGACGTCTTCGGCGTGAGAGTAGAGGGGACTGTCGCTCACCCGAATCTGGTAAAAGTTGTGTCCACCCCGGATGCGGGACATATAGTCCTGCATGCCAAAGACGTGCAGGCCGCTCCGGGCCAGCGCCTTCGCCAGGCTGGCGCCGCCAGACTCCACCCCTTGCCCGGCTTCTCCGCCCATCTTGAACGTCATACGATTGGCCGGCATCTCGGCCTCCTTTCGCAGTACTATACGACTCACACGGTCTATACTGCCTCCATACCCTCAGTCGTCAGCGTGATCACAGACTTATTTTACTCTTCTATGCCGTAGCGGTCCAGTGCCTCGTCCAGGATCAGGTTGACCAGTTCGGCGTGGCTGATGCCCACCGCTCCTGCTTCGATCACCAGGTCGCTGATCCTCGGCGTCAGTCCGGGCAGCGGGTTGATCTCCAGGATGTAGGGCGTGTCGTCGTCGGTCTCGTCCAGGCGAAAGTCCACGCGCGCCACGTCCAGGCAGCCGGTGACGCGGAACGTCGCCGCGGCCAGCCAGTTCAATGCGTCCATCTGATCCGCATCCAACTGGGCCGGGCAGATGTAGATCAGTTTTTCGGCCAGGTCAACCTTGGCGCGGCCGGTGTACACCCAGCCTTCATCCTGAGCATAGTCCCCCAGCCCGATCTCCAGTGGCGGGAGGAAGCGCAGGCCGCGCTGGACGCGGGGGGCCTCTTTATCCTCCGGAACCCGCCATGCCACAGGGGGCACCAGGTTACCCACCATGCCTAACGTGATATCCCGGCCCGAGATGAACCGCTCCACCAGCACCGGTTCCCGGTATGCCTCGATCATCTTCCTGACCTGGGTTCTCAACTGGATCTCGTCGCGGACGGTTGACTCGGCGCTGATCCCGATGCCGGTGCCCTCGGAACTGGGCTTGACGAAGAGGGGAAACTCCAGCGTCGGGTCCAGGGGTTCGTCTGGACGTTCGAACACCTGGAAGGGTGGTGTGGGCAGGCCGTGGAAGGTGAGGATACGCTTGGTCATCGGTTTGTCGAGCGCCAGCGCCAGGTTGAACACCTTGGAGCCGGTGTAGGGAATGCGCAGCATCTCGAGGATCGCCGGCACCTGGGCCTCGCGGCTGTCGCCGAAATGGCCCTCGCACAGGTTGAAGCAGATGTCCGGGCGCACCTCGCGCAGGCGATCGTACAGGGTCACGTCTCCTTCCAGGAAGGTCACCCGGCGCCCCCGCTGCCGTATGGCTTCGGCGATGGCTTCCATGGTGTGCTCCGAGTCCAGGTCGGCCCAGTAGTCGGCCGGCATACCTGGCGAGACAGGAGCATTCTTCTTCAAGTTGGCCAGCAGGGCCACGTGTAGGGGGGCCATCTACCTGTCCTCCTGTTCCCGGGTCGAGGTAAGTTCTATGTGTGTGTCCATCTTGCTCCTTTACGTGAGTTGATACACCTCCTTGTGATCTCATGCAGAGCGAGGCCTTGCGGCCCGATGCATCGAACTCTTCCGCCGATCGCGCGCGCGTAGCAGTGCCTTGCGGGCCTCCTCGGCAAAGAACATAACCGGTGTCCAGGCGAACGCATAGGCCCAGCCAGCCAGGCCGATGGGCGCCGTGTTGAAGATGTTCTGAAGGAACGGCACGTGCATCAACAGGCTGAGCAAGGCCAATTCAACGGCGATGCCGACGAGGACCAGGCGGTTGGTCAGGAAACCGATCTTGAAGATCGAAGTACGGTCCGTCCGGCAGACGAACACGGAACCGATCTGGGTAGTGACGATGCACGCCAGGGTCATGGTGGTCGCCATGCGGTACAGCGCGCCACCGGCCGCCAGGGGACCGTGTGGCCAAGCGTGGAGCCAGTTGATGAAAAAGTAGCCGGACATTGAGGCGACCGACTCGATGATGCCAAGCCACAGCAAGGCACGGACCAGTAGCGGGCGATTGAGCAGTGGCTCTTGCTGTGAACGGGGCGGGCGATCCATGACGCCCTCCTCGGGCGGCTCCGCGCCCAACGCGATGGCCGGTACCATGTCGGTGCCCAGGTCCACCGAGAGCACCTGCATGACGGTGAGCGGCAGCGGAATCGCTCCTCGCGAGAACAGCATAGCGACGAACGGCACTGCCTCTGGTACGTTGCTGGTAAACACATACGTGGCGAACTTGCGGATGTTGCTGTAGACGGCCCGGCCCTCTTCCACCGCGTTGACGATGGAGGCAAAATTGTCGTCGGTCAGGATCATGTCGGCGGCCTCTTTGGCCACGTCGGTGCCGGCAACGCCCATGGCCACGCCGATGTCGGCCTTCTTGAGGGCGGGGGCATCGTTCACGCCGTCGCCGGTGACAGCGACGATGTGTCCCACGTCCTTGAGCACGCTAACCACACGCAGTTTGTGTTCCGGTGCGACGCGGGCAAAGATGACCTCCCCCTGCAATGCCTCTCGCAGCCCTGCGTCATCCAGCGTGTCCAGTTCGACGCCGGTGAGGATGCGTGGCTGGGCACCCTTGACGATGCCGGTGCGCCGGGCGATGCTCTCTGCCGTCAGCCCATAGTCACCGGTGATCATGATGATGCGGATGCCAGCGTGATGGCATTTCTCCACCGCCTCAGCCACCTCGGGGCGGGGTGGATCCATCATGGCAATCAAGCCCAGGAAGGTCAGGTCGCGCTCGACCGTCTCTGCCGTGTATTGGCTGGGGCCGGCGCGCTGCGTCGCTGAGTAAGCAAGCCCGCGTTCGGCGACGGCCAGCACGCGCAGTCCATTGCGGGCATAGTCGTCGTTGGCTGAAACGATCTGTGCCCGCCAGCCATCGTCCAGCGGGCGCTCCTGGCCGTCCATCAGAATACGGGTACATAGAGCCAATACTTCTTTAGGCGCACCCTTTACATAGGCCACTCGACTGGAGACTGAAGATTGGGGATCGGGGATTGGAGATTGCGGATTGGCGATCTGCGATTTGCGATTTGCGATTTGGTGGATGGTGCTCATACGTTTGCGGCGCGATTCGAAGGGCAGTTCGCGCAGCCGCGCAGCCCGGTGAGCTTCGGATTCCAGGTCCACCCCCGCTTTGGGTGCCAGAACCCGCAGGGCGGCCTCGGTGGGGTCGCCCAGGATGGTCCAGCGTGAGGATTCCCCGTTCGGGGACAGCAGGCGGGCGTTGTTGCACAGCCCGGCGGCGGTGAGCAACTGGCGCAGGTCGCCGTCCACGGGGAGTGGGACCGGTTGCCCGTGGTCCAGGATCTGCCCCTCGGGTGCATACCCGACTCCGGTCACTGTCAGCCGCCGGCCACCCAGCCACAGGTCGCGCGCCGTCATTTCGTTCTGGGTGAGCGTGCCCGTCTTGTCGGTACAGATCACGCTGGTACTACCCAGTGTCTCGACGGCGGACAACCGCTTGATCAGTGCGTGGCGGCGGGCCATGCGCTGTACGCCCAGGGCCAGGGCCAGCGTCACTGCCGGCAGCAGTCCCTCCGGTACGAAGGCGACGATCATGCCCATGGCGAAGATGAAACTTTCGGCCAGGTCCACGCCGGCCAGCAGAATGCCCAGAACGAAGAACAAGGCTCCGATGCTGGTGGCCATGAGGGTCACCACGCGGGTCACGCGGCCCATCTCTTTCTGCAGCGGGCTGAGTTCGTCCTCAACGCTCTGGGTCAGATGGGCGACCTTGCCGAACTCGGTGCCCATGCCGGTGGCAAAGGCCACCGCCTTGCCCGTACCAGCAGCCACGCTCGTCCCGGCAAAGATCAAGTTGGGGAGTTCCGCCCGCGTAAGCCCCATACGCAGGATCGCCTCACGGGTCTTGCGCACCGGATGGGACTCGCCGGTGAAGGTGGACTGGTCCACCTGCAATTCGGCTTCTTCCACCAGGCGGCCGTCGGCCGGGATGCGGTCGCCCTCGGCCAGCAGCATCACGTCGCCGGGGACCAGTTCCTCGGCCAGGATGCGTCGTTCTTCCCCATCCCGCAAGACGCGAGCGTAGGGGGAGAGCAGGCCGCGCAGGGCCTGAGTGGCTTTCTCGGCTTTGTATTCCTGCCAGAAACTGAACGCGCCGTTGATCAGGTTGACCATCCAGATGGCGACGCCCAATTGCGGCATCTGGGCGATGAAGCCGACGATGCCGCCCGCCCACAGCAGAATGGCCATCAGGTGGGTAAAGTTGGCGAGGAACTTGAGCCAGAGGGGTTTGCCCTTGATCTCCGTGATAGCGTTGCGTCCGTAGCGGCGCAGGCGTTCTTCAGCCTCGGCGTTGGTCAATCCCTGGGGCCGCGTCCCCATTGCCCTGTACACTTTGGAGCTGGGCAACGCATGGATGGACCCCATGGGATCGGTTGTAAGAGGTGGTTCGTCTGAATCGCTCATGCACTTCCGCTCAACGCTACGCCAGTTTGTGATGCAAAGTGGTACGTGCCAATTATACTCTAACCTGGCAAAATCTCAAATCGGAACCGCGCTACGTGCCGGGTCTCTGGCCCGACGGCGACGCCTTCCCCCAGTCGCCGGCCGCAGACCCACACGATTTCGTCACCTGCCACGAGCAGCGGTACGCGGTCACGCCAGGCGGCGGGGACCTTGAGGTTGACCAGAAATGCACTGACCTTGGCACGATGGCCGCCTAATCCATGAGGCCGGAAGCGATCTCCCGCGCGCCGGGGCCGCAGCGCCAGCGGGCTGGGGAGCCGGTCTACGTCGAGGTAGGCTGTCCAGGGGTCGGGATTGGTGGCAATCTGGTGGGGGTCCCACCTGTCCAGCATTTCCGCCTCAAGCACCCATTCCGACTGTGGAAGGGGGGTCGTGCCGGGCACGGGCACGGGCAGCGGCTCGGCGCTCCACAGCAGAGGTTCGGCGGGTGGGGGGCCAGCATCCTCTGTGTCCCCCACGGTCAACGTGTCGTAGCCCACGGTGAGCGCCAGCCCCATTGGCAGGGTGGACTGGGCGCCGGTCTCTCCACTCACCCCGACTTGGCGGGCGTTCTCCACGTGGACAAAGCCCACGTCGCGCAGGGTGCGGCGCAAGCGGTAGGCCGCCTTGCGCAGTGTGGCGCGTTGCAGGGACACGGGCAGCGCCTGCCAGGCTGCCCGCTCCAACAGGATGGCGTCTGCGCGTTCTTCCCGGACTACCGTGGCCCAGGCCTGCTCCCGCAGTTGGGCCAGCAGGTCGTAGTCTTCGGCGACGACGGCGGCGGTGTGGCACAGCCGGGCGCGGACGTTGGGATTGTAGGCCTCCAGCAGGGGCAACAGTTCGTGGCGCATACGATTGCGGAAGTAGGTAGTGTCCAGGTTGGAGCGGTCGAAGCGCGGCGTGAGGCCGTGGTCGGCGCAGTAGCGCTCGATCTCAGCGCGGGGGACTTGCAGAAGAGGGCGGATGAGTTGGAGATTGGAGATTAGATATTTGAGATTGGAAGTTGGAGGTTGGAGCAATGGGTCGAGCAAGCGGTAATCCGAAAGCGGAGTCAACGGGAGCATGCCGCGCAGGCCGGCGGGGCCGGCTCCCCGCAGGAAGTGCATGAGGACGGTCTCGGCCTGGTCGTCGGCGTTGTGGCCGACGGCGATTTTGTGCGCGCCGACCTCGACGGCTACCTGCGCCAGGAACGCGTAGCGCACGCGGCGGGCCGCCTCTTCGAAGGCCAGGTGGTGCGCGGCCGCCAGCGCGGGCACGTCCTGTTTCTCGAGCGTGGCCGGCAGCCCCCATTCGGCGGCCAGGGCCGCTACGAACTCGGCGTCGGCATCGGCCTCGGCTCCCCGTATGCCGTGGTGCAGGTGAGCCACGTGGAGCCGCAGGCGGTATTCTTCGCGCAGCCGGCACAGGACGTGGAGCAGGCACAGCGAGTCCGGGCCGCCGGAGACGCCAACGACGATGCGGATGTAGGGGATGACGGACGTACCCCTGTCCGCTACATCCCTTGCATCCGATGCATCGCCAGGGACCAGCAGTCCGGTTTTCTCAATGGTACGCCGGACCTGCTTCAGGAGTTCGGTCAAAGGGTATATCTCACAGGCGGACCACCGATCCGCAGTACTCGCATTTGATCTCCCGCATGCCGCGCGTGACCTCGACGGAGAGCGTCGCACCACAGGTGGGGCACTTGGTCGGCACGGCGCGGGCGGCCTCCACGGCCCCTTCGTCCTTGGGCCGTGTGCGCTCTTTGGCGATTTCTCCCGACTTGACCCGGCCGATCAGGGCAGCCCACTCTTCGTTGTCGGCGTTTTGCAGGCGCATGGTGGCCCTACTCAGGTCGGCCTCGGGAGCGAAGAGCAGTTCCATCATCTCCTTGTGCCCCAGGAATCCCTTCTGGCTGGTCTTGACCTCGTCAATCTGCCCGACCGGGACCTCAAACACGAGTTGCTGCACCTTCTCTTTCTCGGTGGTGATAAAGAGGACCTTTTTGGTGGCGATTTCCTCTTTCTGCTCGAAGACGAGCCGCTCATCCGTCAGGTAGAGCACACCTTCTGGCCCTTCCTTTTTGGTCTCCAGGTATTGGGCGCGGCATGCGACCACAGGATCCTCCGCGGGATGGAGTTGGAAACTGGCCTCGTCTATCTGGTCGAGCAGCCAGCGGATCTGTTCTACCTGGGAGCGGGTCTGGTCCACGTTCTGCTTGAGCGCCTCGTACACCGCCCGGGTCGCCGATTGAGCAGCACGGACCTTTTGATCCAACGACTCGATCTCGACCTCGGCGCGGGCTACCTGGCTGGCCTGGCCGCCCATGGCCTGGCGCAATACAGTCCCGGCCAGGCCGGCCCCGTGTTCCAGTTCTCGCGCGCGCCGCGCGATCTCGCCAGACGCACGGTTGTGGACTTCTTTCCACTGCTCAGCCAGCACGTTGGTCTTGTTTTCCAGGAAGGCTCGAAAACCGTAGCCGCGGGTACGCAGTTCCTGAACCTCGGATGGGAGCAGGGAGAGCGTCGTTGCGATGCCTTCGATCTCCCTGGACACGTCGGCCAGTTGCAGCGACCCGTGCAGGTCGTTCAACTGGCCCTGGAGTTGGTCCAGTTTGGCGCGCGTTTCTTCGCTCAGCGCTGCGGCTGTGGCGGCCGCTGCTGTCGCAGTCTGCGGCGCGACGGGTGTCACCGTGGCCTTGGCCATGCCTGGGCTGATCTTTTGTGCTCCGGCGGCAGGCCGGATGGGTGATGGTGTTTTGCTCGTCGGTTGTTTGGCTGTTGGGCCGCTCGTACTCGAGCGCGTCGTCTGCTGTTTCCTGGCGGAATCCATAGACCCTTGTTTGGGCTTTTTGTCGGTGCTCACAAGTGCCTCCTCGTGTTAACGCCCGTTGCCGGGTTCTCCATTTCCTATCGTAGATCGCAGATAAGCCTCCATAAACTCGTCCAGCCGCCCGTCGAGCACGGCTTGCACGTTGCCGGTCTCGTAGTCGGTGCGGTGGTCTTTGACCATCTGATAAGGGTGCAACACGTAGGAGCGGATCTGGTTGCTCCAACGGGCGTCTACGTGTTCTCCCTTCAGTTCGGCGATCTCCACACGCCGTTTTTCCTCTTCCAGTTCGATCAGGCGTGCCCGCAGCACGCGCATGGCCGTTTCCCGGTTCTGGGTTTGCGAACGCTCGTTCTGGCAGGAGACGACGATGCCGGTGGGAACGTGGGTGATGCGTACCGCCGTCTCGTTTTTCTGCATGTGCTGCCCGCCTGCCGACGAGGCCCGGAAGGTGTCAATCTGCAGGTCGTCCGGGTCAATGGTGACCGAGATTTCGTCGCCGAGGTCGGGCCAAACCTCGACCAGGGTGAAGGACGTATGCCGCCGGTGGGCCGCGTCGAACGGGGAGAGCCGCACCAGCCGGTGTACCCCGCGCTCGGCGCGCAGATAGCCATAGGCGTAGGGTCCAGAGACGGTGATCATGACACGTTTGACGCCCGCCTCCTCCCCATGGAGCCGATCCACCACGTCGGCCTCGTATCCACCCGCCTCGGCCCAGCGCAGGTACATGCGCAACAGCATCTCGGCCCAGTCCTGGGCATCGGTACCGCCCGCGCCAGCGTGAATGGCCAGGATGGCGTCGCTCCGGTCGTAGGGACCGGAGAGAAGCAGACGGAACTCTAATGGCCCGATCTCCTGCTCCAGGGCGGCCGTCTCGGTAGTCAATTCGGCCTCCAGGCTTTCGTCACCCATTTCGGAGAGTTCCAGCGTGTCCTGCACCCGCTGGGCCAGCGTATTCCAGCGCTCCACCTCCTCGCGCAGGCTGGAGAGGCGACGCATCATGCCTTGTGCCATCTCAGGGTCGTCCCAGAAGCCGGGAGCACTGGCGCGCTTTTCCAGTTGTGCGATTTCCTGTTCCTTAGCGGCCAGGTCAAAGATGCCCCCGGATGTTGTTCAGTTTGATACCCAGTGCCGTCAAGCGGCTGCGAATTTCTTCCACCTGGTTCTCCTTCGGTTAGTAAATGAGTAAATGAGTAGATGAGTAAATGAGGAATGAGGGAATGGGTTTATTTGAATAGGGCCTGGACGAACAGGCCGGCGTCGAAGGGGGCCAGGTCTTCCAGGCTTTCCCCTGTGCCGACGAAGCGCACCGGCAGCCCTAACTCGCGAGAAATGGCGAAGACCATCCCGCCGCGGGCGGTGCTATCCAGCTTGGCGAGCACGGCGCCGGTCACGTCTACCGCTTCCTGAAAATGGCGGGCCTGCGACAGGGCGTTCTGGCCGGTGGTCGCGTCGAGCACGAGCAAGGTTTCGTGAGGAGCGCCTTCGGCGCCCCTCGCCGCCACCTTGCGCACTTTCTGCAGTTCGGCCATCAGGTTGTACTGGGTGTGCAGCCGCCCGGCGGTGTCGGCGATCACCATATCCATCCCGCGCGCCCGGGCCGCCTGCAACGTGTCGAAGACGACCGCACCGGGATCGCCTCCCGCCGGTCCGGTGACGATATCCACGTCGGCTCGCCGTGCCCAGATCTCCAGTTGGTCCATCGCTGCGGCGCGGAAGGTGTCGGCTGCTGCCAGCAAGACGCGCCGGCCTGCTCGCTGGTAGTAGTGGGCCAGTTTGGCGATGCTCGTCGTCTTGCCGGAGCCGTTGACGCCGACGATCAGCACCACGTCCAGTGGACGGCCTCCCAGGTTGAGCGGAGCCGGGTCAGGTAACAGTGCCCGCAGTTCCTCCTGCAGGGCTGCCTGGAGGGCGTCGGCACGCAGGATCGCTTCGTCGCGGGCACGCCGGCGCAGCCGCTCGACCAGGTACAGCGTGGTCTCCACGCCCACGTCGGCCTGGATGAGCAACTCTTCCAGTTCGTCCCACGTGGCCGCGGTTACCTGGCTGGCACCCAACAGCCCGGCGATGCGACTGAAGGCCGCGTTGCGGGTACGGGTCAGGCTGTCTTTGATTGATTGGGATAGGGTTCTAGTAGATATGTCACGGCCCTTTCACAGGATATGCACACCCGTATGTCACAATGGGCGTGCGGCCCAGTCCGTCGAATTATACCCTAAAGCATGTGGTTGGGCAATGTGGATCGGAGTCACTTTCCCGAAGGCTGCGGCGGGGGCACCCAGCCCGCGATATGCTGCTCTTTGGCGGTGCGCCCTTACGTCTTCGGGAAGGTTGCTGATTGCGGATTTGCGCACATTGGTGTAACATTGGGACCAAGACTTGAGGAGGGGTGATGATGTCCAGTCTTTCGATCGTGCTTCCTGCCTACAACGAAGAGGCAAACGTGGAACGGGCCGTCGAGCAGGTCTCTGCCGTGGCCCGGCAGTTGGGGATGGATTACGAGATCATCCTGGTCAACGACGGCAGCAAGGACCGCACGGGCGAGATCGGCCACGAATTGGAGCAGCGCGTCCCGAATTTCCGGCTGGTAGAACACTATCCGAACCGCGGTTATGGGGGCGCGCTGAAGGCCGGCTTTGCCGCGGCCGCCAAGGAACTCGTCGCGTTCGTTCCGGCTGACAATCAGTTTGACTTCCACGAGGTCAACCGGCTCCTGGAAGGGTTGGCCAGGGCGGACATCGTGTCTGGCTACCGGGCCGAGCGGCAGGACCATTTCGTCCGCAAGTTGAACGCTTTGGGCTGGAACACGGTGGTGCAGGTGCTGTTCGGCACCCTGTGCCACGACATTGACTGTGGGTTCAAGGTTTTCCGCCGCGAGATCCTGGACCACGTGAGCCTGGCCTCCAACGGCGCGATGATTGATACGGAACTACTGGCCGGCGCGAAGGCGCGCGGGTACCGCATTGCCGAAGTGCCGGTGACGCACCTGCCGCGCACGGCGGGGGCAGCCACGGGGGCCAACGTCAGGGTCATCGCCAGGGCCTTCCGTGACCTGGTGCGCTTCCGGCAGCGGCTGAGCCAGGAGTTACGGCAGGAAAGGTAGGGACGGTGAAGCGCTGGGCCGAGGCATTTGACGCTGACGATGCGGAGAAAGCGCTCCGCCAGGCCCAGTACGTCATCAGGCAGGTCGTGGAGATACTGGGGGAATTGGCTGAAGGTGGATCTGCGGTGTAGCGATTGTGGCCACAGCTGGTCTCTAGATCCAGCCCGCTGGTGTTGTGACTGTGGCGGTGTGCTGGAGATTGCGGGTGGGCCGCCCTTCGACCTGACTCGCGTGGACGAGACGGAATATACGCTGTGGCGCTATCAGGCTGCGTTGTCCCTGCCGGACCGTGTGGCCAGGGTGACGTTGGGCGAGGGTTGGACCCCGCTGGTGGCCTCCGATTGGGACGGCCAGCCCATCTATCTCAAGGCTGAGTACCTCAACCCCACCGGCTCTTTCAAGGATCGGGGGGCGGCGGTGCTGGTCGCGGCATTGCAGGCCGTGGGTGTGCAGGAAGTCGTCGAGGATTCGTCGGGGAACGCCGGGGCAGCGTTGGCGGCCTACGTTGCCCATGCGGGGATGCGGTCCACGATCTACGTGCCGGCCCACGCCTCGCCGGCCAAGCAGGCACAGATCGCAGTCTACGGGGCGCGCGTGGTCCCCGTGCCCGGACCCCGCAGCGAGGCCACGCGAGCGGCGCGCGAGGCTGTCCAGCAGGGTGCGGTCTACGCCAGCCACGTCTATAGCCCCTTCTACGTGCAGGGAACGAAGACGATCGCCTTCGAACTGTGGGAGCAGTTGGATGGCCGCGCACCGGATAGCCTCGTCGCGCCAGTGGGCCACGGTTCGTTGTTGCTCGGGCTGTACCGGGGCTTCCGGGAGTTGTTGTCGGCGGGACTGATCGAGCGGTTGCCGCGACTGTTCGGCGTGCAGGCGCAGGCGTGCTCGCCTCTGGCGCGCGCCTGGGAGCGCGGTCTGGCCGGCGTGGAGCCGGTCGAGGAAAGAGAGACCGTCGCGGAGGGGGTGGCGATCGCCGCGCCACCCTGGTGGCGGGCCATATTGGCCGCTGTGCTCGCAAGCAGCGGTGCGCTGTTGGCCCTGCCAGACAAGGAGACTCTGGCCGCACAGCGGAAACTGGCGCATCAGGGGTTCTACGTCGAGCCGACCTCCGCGTTGGCCGTGGCGGCACTGGATCACCTGCAAGGCCATCTGGGCGACGTGCCGGTCGTCGTGCTGACAGGGAACGGGCTCAAGAGCCCATAGAGGATTGAGAGACCATGGAACAAGGCCGGGATCAGGGATCAGGGGGCAGGGAGCAGGAATCAGGGAGCAGGGACCAGGGACCAGGGACCGGTATCCAGCATCCAACATCCAATCTCCAATCTCCACCCTTAGATCTGGACTCTTTCCAGCAGCGCATTGGGTATTCCTTCCGTGACCCCGCCCTGCTCCTGTGTGCTCTCACCCATTCCTCCTACGTCAACGAGCACCCAGAGGAGGAGGCGAGCGACAACCAGCGCCTCGAGTTCCTGGGCGACGCGGTGGTGGACTTTATCGCTGGTGCGTGGGTCTTTCGCCGCTATCCCGATTTTGACGAGGGGCAGATGACGCGGCTGCGGGCGGCGCTGGTGTGCACCGAGATGCTGGCCCGCCTGGCCCGGCAGGCGGGGATCGGGGAGGCGTTGCGGGTGGGGCGTGGGGAAGAGGACGCAGGGGGGCGGGAGCGGGACGCCAACCTGTGTGACGCCTTCGAGGCGCTGGTGGGAGCGCTCTACCTGGACGGCGGCCTTGCGGCGGCGGAAACGTTCGTCGAATCGCTGATCGGGCCGGTGGCCGAGGCGACGCTGGCGGCCGAAACGTACTGGGATGCCAAGAGCCGCCTCCAGGAATGGAGCCAGGCGGAATTGGGAGTCACCCCGCGCTACCGCATCGTGGCCGAGGAGGGGCCTGACCACGCCAAGACCTTCGTGGCCGAAGTGCTGCTGGCCAAGAAGGTGGCGGGGCAAGGGTACGGGCCGAGCAAACAGGCGGCCGAGCAGTCAGCGGCCCAGGCGGCCTGGGAATCGCTGAGCGAGCGGGAGTCCGCCTCGGCGTAACTTGATCGCTTGCTTCCAAGTTCTAACTTCCAACCTCCAACCTCCAGTTTGCCATCTCTCCCCAAGCGCGGTATACTGCGTGCTTGAACGCCTATGTACCTCAAGCATTTGAGCCTCCAGGGCTACAAGTCCTTCGCTACCAAGACCGAATTTCTGTTCCCCACCGGGGTCACGGCCATCGTCGGTCCCAACGGGTCAGGCAAGAGCAACGTCGCCGACGCCATCCGCTGGGTGTTGGGGGAACAGAGCCTGCGCTCCCTGCGGGGCAAGTCCACCGCCGACATGATCTTTGCCGGCGGACAGCGCCGCCCGCGGGCCGGCATGGCCGAAGTCTCCCTCACGCTCGACAATGCCGACGGCTGGCTGCCGATTGAGTTCAGCGAGGTCACGTTCACCCGCCGCGCCTATCGCTCCGGCGAGAACGAGTATCTCATCAATGGGGCGCGCGTGCGCCTGCTCGACATCGCGCAACTGCTGGCCGAAAGTGGCCTGAGCCAGCGGGCGTACACCGTCATTGGCCAGGGGCTGGTGGATGCGGCGCTCTCGTTGCGACCCCAGGAACGGCGTATGCTGTTCGAGGAGGCTGCCGGCATCGGCCTCTATCGCGCCCGGCGGCAGGACGCCGTGCAGCGCCTGGATGAGACCCAGCACAACCTGGAGCGCGCCTACGACATCGTCAGTGAGATCGCCCCTCGCCTGCGACGGCTCGAGGCAGAGGCCGCGCGGGTGGAGGAACACCGCCGGCTGAGTGCCCACCTGGAACGGCTGCAGTTCACCTGGTACGGCTACCAATGGGGGCGCCAACAGCAGGCCCTGGTGCGTGAAAAGGAGAAGGCTTCTGTGCTGGAGTCGAGCCTGGAAACGCAGCAGGTGGAAGTGTCGGCACTCGGCGAGCGGTTGGTGCAACTGCGCCAGCACGAGGGGGAATTGCGTGCCCGGTTGCGCGACTGGCACCGCGAGAGCGCCGACCTGCACGACAAAGCCAACGAGGTCCAGCGGGAACTGGCGGTGGCGGAGGAGCGGACGCGGCTGCTGAAGGGCCAGCGCGAGGAGTTGGTGGCCGAACTTGGACCGCTGGATGGCCAACACCAGGCGCAGGCGGAGCAGGTCGCGCAGACCCGTGCGCTCCGCACGCAGGTAGAGCGTGAACTGGCAGAGCGCAAGGGGCGACTGGTGTCCTTGGAGCGGGAGTGGGCAACCGTCAAGGAGCAGGCTCAGGAACCTGTCCGGCAGCGCGCCCAGGTGGAGCAGGAGTTGCGTGCCTGCCGCGTGCGGTTGGAACGGCTCAACCAGGCGCTCCTCAAAGCCCGTGCCGAGGCCGCCCACCTGGGCAGCAAGCAGGCGGTGGCGGAAGAGCGCCGGCGGCAGAACCAGGCCCGGCACGCCGAGGTGCTGGCCGAACTGGAGCCAGTGGGTGTGCAACGGGCGGCGCAGGCGGAGCGAGCGGCCCAGGCCCGTGCGCAGGGTGAAGGGCTGGAACGAGACCGGGCCGAGCGCAAGGGGCAGTTGGCGGAATTGGAGCGGGAGTGGGCGGCGGCCCAAGCCCGGGCGCTGGAACCCGAGCGGCAGCGGGTGCAGGTGGAGCAGGAGTTGTACGCCCAGCGAGCGCTGGTGGACCGGTCCAACCAGGCGCTGCTGGAGGCCCGCGCGCTTGATTCGCGCCTGGCGGGGGAGTACGACGCGTTGAGCCGTATGCGCACGACCTCGGCTGCCACCAACGCGGGGGTGCGGGCTCTCGTCCAGGCGAACCTGGACGGGGTCCTGGGGCCGCTGGCGGCGCTGATCCAGGTGCCTGCGCAGTGGCAGCGTGCCATCGAGGCAGCGCTGGGGGACGATCTGCAAGCAGTGGTGGTGGAACGGGCATCCATCGCCGAGCAGGTGCGCTCCATCGTCGAAGCCGCAGGCGGGCGGGTGACGCTGTTGCCGTTGGATGGCCTGCGCCCACCCTCGCCGTTGCCGGCGGGGGCGCTACGGGCCGCCGACGCGGTGACCTGCGCAGGGGACGCGGACAAACTACGTCCGTGTGGCGAGCGAGTGCGGCCGGCCGTCGAAACGGTGCTGGGAGCGGTGGCGCTGTGTGAGGGCCTGGCGGCGGCCCAGGCGTTGCTACCAGGTATGCCGCCAGGCAGCCGGTGTGTGACGGCCACAGGGCTGGTGCTGCGGGCCGATGGTGCCCTCTCGGTGGGGCAGGTGGAGGGCGGGGGCCTCACGGATGACGGCATCCTGGCGGATGCGAGGGCCAGGCGAGAACTTGCGGCCCGGGTCGAGCAGGCGCAACGACGTGCGCAGGAGATCGAGGAGCGGCAGCGTGCAGAGGCTGGCCAGGTGGCGGCGTTAGAGGCCCGGCTGCAAGAACTGGCCCGTGAGGCAGCCGCCGCCGGCGCAGAGGCAGCACGGGTCGAACGGGAGCGGCTAGGGCCGGCTCGTACCGAGGCCGCGGTGGTCGAGGAGGCACTGCGCAGCCACCGCGCTGCCTTGCAGCGAGAGGAGACGTTGCTGGAGCGGCTCGAGGCACAGGTGGCCGCCTTGCACCAGCAGGTTGGCGAACTGGAGTCGGAGCAGGCGGTGCTCGCTGCCCGCCTCCAGGGAGCACAGGCCGGAGGACAGCCGGTGGAGGCCCAACTGGGGGAGGTAAGCGCGCTGGCAGGACCGGCCGGCAAGGGGCAGGTCCCGCCGACGTTCCAGGCCCGGCTGGAGGAGATTCAGCGGCGCTCCCAGGAAATCGAAGGGCAGCAGCGCACAGAGGCCGATCAGGTAGTCACGCTGGAGGGCTTGCTGCAAGATCTGGCCCGGCGGGCCGCATCCGCCGGCGAGGAGGCGGCACGCTTCGAGCGGGAGGTCGTGGGGCCGGTCCGCACCGAGGTGGCAGTCGCCGAAGAGGGGGTACGTAACCAGGTGGCGGCCCTGCAACGGGAGGAAGGGCTACTGAACCGGCTGTGGGCGCAGATCTCTGCCCGCCGGCAGCGGGCCGGAGAGTTGGAGGTCGAGCAGGCAGCCGTTGCTACCCGCGTCCAGGAGTTGCGGGCGGAGGCCGCGCGGCTGGAGGAGCAACTGGAGCAGGTGCGCGCCCGCATCCAGCCGGCCGAGGAGGACCTGGCCCGCTTGCATGACGAGCAGGCGGCGCTGGAGGAGCGCGAGCGGCGGGCGCGGGACCGGCTGCGCGACGTGGAAACCCGCCGGGATCACGGCCAATTGGACGTCGCTCGTCGCCAGGACGAGTTGAAGATGCTGGCCCGGCGGATCGAAGAGGACCTGGGGATGGTCGAACTGGAACTGGCGGAGAGCGTTACCGCGCAGGCTCCGCTCCCCCTGCGGCCGTTGGTCTCTCCCCTGCCGGTCGTCGAGGAGTTGCCCGAGGGGTTGGAGGATGAGATGCAGCGCCTCAAGGCCCGCATCCGGCGGTTGGGCCCGGTCAACCTGAATGCCCCGGCCGAGTACTCGGAGGTCGAGGAGCGGCACCGCTTCCTCACCGAGCAGTCGGCTGACCTCGAGGCGGCCTCCGCCCAGTTGCGCCAGGTGGTGGCCGAACTGGACGAGCTGATGGAGACTGCCTTCCGGGAGACGTTCGATGCGGTGGCGACCAGGTTCTCCGAGACGTTCACGGCCCTGTTCAACGGAGGCACCGCGTACCTGGAGTTGACCGATCCTGGCGACTTGATGAATACCGGGGTGGACATCGTCGCCCGGCCGCCGGGCAAACGCGCGCAGCGGCTGGCGCTGCTTTCGGGCGGGGAGCGGGCGCTGACTGCGGCGGCGCTCTTGTTCGCCCTGCTCCAGGTCAGCCCGACCCCATTCTGCGTGCTCGACGAGGTAGATGCGATGCTCGACGAGGCGAACGTGGGACGTTTCCGCACATTGTTGCAAGAACTGGCTCAGCAGACCCAGTTCATCGTCATCACCCATAACCGGGTCACCACCGAGGCGGCCCACACTATTTATGGCGTCTCCATGGGGGCGGATGGGGTGTCGCAGGTAGTGTCGCTGGAGTTGGATTAGGGGTTGGAAGTTGTCGTTGTGACCACCGGCGGCACGATCGCTATGCAGCACGACGCTGCAGCAGGCGGGGCGATCCCGACTCTGGGCGCGGGCGCACTCACCGCAGCATTGCCGCCTGGACTACCTGCACTGCGGGCCGAGGAATTGGTCAACCTGCCCAGTTCTCACTTCACGCTGGAGACGCTGTGCGCCATCCGTGAGCGGGTGGCTGCACTGGTGGCGGAGTCCGGGGTGGATGGGGTGGTGCTGACGCACGGGACCGACACGTTGGAGGAGACGGCCTACCTGCTCGATCTGACGGTGCCGGGAGAAAAGCCCATCGTAGTGACGGGCGCGATGCGGGCTGCTTCGGACGTGGGCTACGAGGGCCTGGCGAATCTCCAGGCTGCCGTGCGCGTGGCGGCTGCACCACAGGCACGGGGCCTGGGCGCGGTGGTCGTGCTGAACGACGAGATCCACGCCGCACGCTACGTGACGAAGACGCACACGCTCAACCCGGCGACTTTCCAATCCCCTGGCTGGGGGCCGGTGGGCCGGGTGGAGGGGGACGCCGTCATTGTGGTGCGGCGGCCAGAGCGGCAGGTGTTGCCCTGGCGAGGGCTGGAGCCGAAGGTGGGGCTGTTGAAACTGGCGGTAGGTCTGGAGGCCGACCCGCTGGAGGATGCGCTGGCGCGCGGGATGCGGGGCGTCGTCCTTGAGGCGTTCGGAGGGGGGCGCGTGCCCCCCTGGTGGTTGCCTGCGCTTGAACAGGCTCGCGGGCAGGGGGTGGCGGTGGTGATCGCCAGCCGCTGCCCTGCTGGCAGGGTGTGGGATGGTTATGGCTATCCGGGTGCATATCACACATTGATGGATATGGGGTGCCTGTTTGCGGAAGGGCTGAACGGGCAGAAGGCGCGCATCAAGCTGATGGTCGTATTGGCGGCTGCGCACGCTGCTGACGAGATCACAGGACTATGGGAGGTGTAGCACTGGAATCACTGGACGCACTGGAGTTGGCCCGGCGCATCGTGGGTGTGATCGCCGATAACAAGGGCGAAGATGTGTTGTTACTGGATATTCGGGATATTTCGATCCTGGCCGACTGTTTCGTGATCGGGAGCACGACGAGCGGACGGCAGGCCGATGCCATCGTCGAGGACATCCGGCGGGAGATGAAGCAGGCGTTCAACGTGAAGCCGTTGCACGTCGAGGGAGACGCGGCCAGCGGGTGGATTCTGATGGACTATGGGGGCGTCGTCGTGCATCTGTTCGCCCCAGAACTGCGGTCTTACTATGACCTGGAAGGGTTGTGGCGGGAGGCGCGGGTCATCGTGAGAGTGCTGTGATTGCGAGGGGGAGAGCGCCCCTCACCCCGGCCCTCTCCCCGGGGGGGAGAGGGAGAGCGCCCCTCACCCCGGCCCTCTCCCCGGGGGGGAGAGGGAGAGCGCCCCTCACCCTGGCCCTCTCCCCGGGGGGGAGAGGGAGAGAGCGCCCCTCTCCCTCGCAGGGAGAGGGGTTGGGGGTGAGGGTGGGACGTGCCTCAGGGCGACTCGGGCGACTCTGTCTGGCCTGCCGAAGGGGGCACGGGTATCAACGGTGTGATGCCGGTGTCGGGTAGAATGCCCCACTCGACGTTCTGCAGGTTGCGGATGAATTCCCACTGGGTGAGTTCTGGGTATTGTTTTAGGGCCTTGCCGCGGGCCTCAATGCCGTACGCCTCGGCGTCGGCCAGCAGGCGCTGCCGCTCGGCGTCTGCCGCTGCCAGTAACTTGGTGCGCTCTGCTTCTGCCGCTGCCAGCAACTTGGTTCGTTCGGCCTCCGCTTCCGCCAGCCGGATCTGCCGCTCCTTCTCGTACTCGGCAGCCTCGGACTGGTACCTGGCCGTTTCGATGGCCTCCTGGGCAATCTGTTGTTGCTCAATGGCGTTGATGTATTCTTCGCCAAAGTCAATCTTGCGCACGAGAAAGTCATCGAGTGCAACGCCATATCTGTCGAACTCTTGCTGCAGGGCATTCCGCACTGCGTCTTCGTAGGCAAAGATCCCTTCGCCGCTGTACAGGTCCTCGGCCGTATGGCTTTGTGCCCACAGGCGGGACAGGTTCCTGGAATGGGCTTTCACGACGTTCTCGACGACCTCTTGCGGGCGGCCGACGTTCTGTACGATGTTCACGGTCTGGCTGGCGGGGATGCGGAACAGCACCGTGTACTTGATGTTGATCTGTTGGCCATCTATCGTCTGCGCGGTCACGGGATAATCCCGATAGTCGGCCCCCGACGACTCCGGGTTGTCGCTGGTTTCGTAGGAGATCAGGACGGTGGGGACGACCACGACCTGGTCCACAAACGGGATACGCCAATGGAGGCCGGGTTCCAGGATCTGCCCGGTCAGTTTGCCGAAGCGGGCGATCAAGGCCACCGTCCCGTATTTGACGGGAGCATAGGCCGGCCCCACGGCGATCAGGCCACAGATGAACACAACTGCGATCGCGACCACGATGACTACCCAGCGTTTGGGCCGTCCGCTTCTGATATTCATGTTGCGCCTCTACTTTTCAAAGATCCAGCGGTCGGTATCCCGTCCATAGGCGAGAATCTCGGCCTCGGTGAAGAACAGGGGAATCTCGAAGGCTGCGGTCTCCGCGCCGTCGGAGCCGTGCACCAGGTTGCGTCCAATCTCCAGCCCAAAGTCGGCGCGGATGGTGCCGGGGGCGGCCTCGACTGGGTTGGTCGCCCCCATCGTGCGCCGCACGATTTCGATGGCCTTGTTCCCCTCCAACACCATCACGGCGACTGGGCTGGAGGTAATGTAGTGGACCAGCGGTTCATAGAATGACTTGCCTTCGTGGACCGCATAATGGCGGCGGGCCAGCGCTTCGTCAATGTGGATCAATTTCAGCGCGACGATACGCAATCCTCGCCGCTCGAAACGGGCCACGATCTCTCCGATGAGCCCACGCTGTACGGCGTCGGGTTTGATGATCACCAGCGTGCGTTCCAAGTTTCCTCCTCGTTTCAGGTTCTACAAGGTCTCCAACGCCCGGCGGTAGAGGCTCAAGGCCTCCTGTAGCCGGCCCACTTTCATGTACGCATCCCCCAGTATGCGCTGGACGCTGACGTCGGGCCGCTGCCGCACGTATCCCTCCAGGTCGGCGATTACGCCGTCGAGCAATCTGCCGGGACGGATCAGGCGGGAGTAGGCCTCCAACGCCGCCTCTCGCTGGCCGGCCTGCCATAGCGCTCGTGCCAGGGCCAGCCAGCCTTCGTAGTCGCGCGGGTGAGCCTTTAGATAGGCGCGCTCGGTGGCGAAGGGCTCGGCAGGGGCCGCTGCAGGCAAAGGTTCCGGCGGCGCAGCTGGCACTTCCATCTTGGGCAGGCCTGGTACTTCCTCGACCACCGGAGGGGGCAAAATCCCCTCTTCTTCCAGTTCTAGAGGAGCCTCTGGCGGGACCTCTTCCATGGCGGCGATGGCCTCGGATGGGGCCTGTGGCTCCTCGAACGGCGTCCAGCCGAAGGGCTCCTCGACCGGGGCGAGGGCGGCTTCCTCGATGGGAGGGGCTACCTCCTCCGGCGCAGCCTCCGCTGGGGGAGCCTCCGCAGGCGCGGGACGGCCCATGACTTCGGCCATGCGGAGTTCGGCCTCGGCCTGCGCCTGGGCGCGCAGTTGCTCTTCTTTGCCTGCCGCCAGTTGCCCAAGCCAGGCCAATGCCTCGTCGCCAGAAGGTATCGCCGCCCCTTCCTCCAGCCACGCTGGCAGGGGCATCTCCTCTGGTGCAGGAGCCTCGGCTACCGGCGGGGCCTGTTCCACGGCGGCGATGGCCTCGGGTGGAGCCTGTGGCTGCTCGAACGGCGTCCAGCCGAAGGGCTCCTCGACCGGGGCGAGGGCGGCTTGCTCGACGGGAGGGGCTACCTCTTCTGGCGCTACCTCCACCGGAGGAGTCTCCGCAGGCGCGGGACGGCCCATGACTTCGGCCATGCGGAGTTCGGCCTCGGCCTGCGCCTGGGCGCGCAGTTGCTCTTCTTTGCCTGCCGCCAGTTGCCCAAGCCAGGCCAGCGCCTCGTCGCCGGTGGGCATCGCCCCGCCCTCCTCCAGCCACGGGGGCAGAGGCGTCTCTTCCGTAGGAGGCATCTCTTCTGCCAGAGGCGCTTCCTCCGCGATGGGAGCCGCCGGCTCCCCCGGTGTCTCCGCTTCGGCGGCAAATAACTCGCGAATGCCGGCCAACCAGTCTGGGGGCAATTCCATGGGTGGAGAGGGGGGGCCTTCTTCACTGACGGTCTCGGCCTCCGGCTCGGCCAGCCACTCCATCGTTTCCTCGCCCGGGATTGTGAGGGCTTCTTTTACGCCGGCAGGCTCGAACTCTAACGGAATCAGCGGTTCCGCAACTTTCTCCTCGCCAGGTGGCTCCGGGCCTACCCCGGCCATCCACGCAGGGGGCTTTTCCTCGACGAGGGCCGGGGATTCTTCAGGCGTCGGTGGTGGGGGAGCGACGGCCTCCTCACCGCCCGTCTGCTCCAGCCAGGTGGGGATCGCGATCTGAGCCCCAGCCGCTGCTGCGACGTCGGACGGCGGCATCTCCCCTTCGGCCAGCGCTGGCTCCTCGGCAGGGACGGCCTCGACGCCCGCCATCCAGGCCGGACGTTTTGCCTCGGTCGGGCCTTCAACCGCCAGCGGGGTGACCCACACCTCCTGTGCCGGCAGCGGCGAGGTAGCGCCGAAGAGTTCCTGCGCCATGTGGTTCTGTGGGTCCACCGCCTCGGCTCGCCGCAGGTAGGTCTGTGCTTCTTCGTGTCCCTTGCTGGCCCAAATCTCTCCCAAGATCAGGTTGGCCTTGAGACAGTAGGGCATGACGTCCAAGATCTGCTGGCAGACTTCCACGGCCTCCAGCCGTTGATCATTGCGCCACAGCGCTTCTGCCAGCGCGACGCGCAGGTCCATGCGGTCAGGGTACTCGGCCAGCAGGGCGCGGAACTCGCTGATCGCCCGCGAGAGCAGGTCGCCCTTGAGATAGAGCCGGGCCAGAGCGCCGCGCGTCAGTTGTACCTGTCGCGGTTCGACCCCATCGCGCCGGCCATAGAGGCGGCGCAGTTCCTCGGCCACCACCTCGTTGTCGGTAGCCACTTCGAACGCGCGTTCCAGGTACCACGTGGCGGCGTCGAGTTCACCGCGCCGGCCGTGGATCTCGCTCATCCCAACCCACGCGACCAGGTCCTCGGGGTCAACGCTCAGCACACGGCGAAACATGTCGGCGGCGTCCTCGTCCTGACCGGCTTCGAGCATGGCCTTACCCAGCAACCGATACGTGCCCACGTGCTTGGGGTACTGCTTCAGAATGTGCTTGCCATGGGCGTTGGCCTGGTCGTAGCGGCCTTGCTCGATCGTATGCTCAATCTTGTCCGTATATTCGTGAAGGGAAATCTCGGCCATTTTCCCCTCCTGCTCTATATCTCATTCAGAGGGCAGACTGGCAGGTCAGCCCCGCTTCTCCACACGTTCCACGTTGTAGATTATGCACCGTCTCGCATAAAAAGTCAATCCAGGCCATGTGCTTGCTTGAGGTGGGCGATCAGGTCATCTATGGGGCGCTCGGGATGAGGGGAGGGGCCGCGGGGGTCCACGAGCGTGTCTTCCCCCAGCATCGCGTAGAAGCCATTGAGCACACCATAGGCCAGGACGTCCAATTCGTAGCCACCCTCCAGCGCAAACACGACCCGTCCACGGCACAGTGCCCTGGCCAACGCCACTATTTCCCGTTGCAGCCAGGCGTAACCGGCCAGCGAGAGGTTCATCTGCGCCAGCGGGTCGCTCCAGTGGGCATCGTAGCCGGCTGAGACGAGCAGCAGGTCGGGGTGAAAGCGCTCCGCCAGCGGCCACACCAACTCGGCAAAGATGCGAGCGTAGCCCTTGTCCCCCACGTAGGCGGGCAAGGGGGCGTTGAGCACAGTCCCCGTACCCGCGCCTGTGCCTGTCTCACTCCAGTGGCCGCTGCCCGGGTAATGGGGGTACTGGTGGGTGGAGAAGTAAAAGACGGCTGGATCGGCGGCGAAGGTATCCTGCGTCCCGTTACCGTGATGCACGTCAAAGTCGGCGATGAAGATGCGTTCCACCTGGTCTGCGGCAAGCGCGGCCTTGGCGGCCACGGCGACGTTGTTGAAAAGGCAGAAGCCCATGGCGCGGGTGGCCGTGGCGTGGTGCCCGGGCGGGCGCACCAGCGCGAAGCCGTTGGCGACGTCGCCCGCCAACACCGCCTCCACGGCCCGGATGACCCCGCCGGCGGCCATCAGCGCTGCATCGAAGGAACCGGGTGTGGCGTACGTGTCGGGGTCGAGGAAGCCACCGCCGGCCTCGGCTACTCGTTGCACCCGTCCGACGTGAGCAGGCGTGTGCACCCGTTGCAATTCTTCGACCGTCGCCGGGCGCGGCTCCAGGAGCTTGAGCCGCGCCAACATCCCCTCGGCTTCCAGCGCGCTCAGGATACGTTTCAGGCGGTTGGCATTCTCGGGATGGCCGGGAAAGTCGTGCTCAAGATAGACCGGGTCGTACACGTAGGCTGTGTCCATGGCAACTCCATTTCTGCCTCGCAAGGACGGGCGGCTACTGCCGCCGGCGGGCAGCCTTGCGGCGCGGGGCGCCGCCCCGGTAGGCAGGGGCGGTGATTGGAGCGGGTGTGCAGCGGCTCACGTCCAGCATGCGCGTCGCCAGGCGAGGGTCAATCTCCTCGGTCCACCTGGCTGTGGTAATGACGGTGGGCAGGCGGGCGTTATAGCGATAGTCAAAGATCTGATACAGTTTCTCCCGCGCCCACGGCGTGGCCGACTCGGTGCCCAGGTCGTCCAGAATGAGCAGGGGGGCGCGGCGTACCTCCTCGAAGCGCTTGTCGAAGGTGACCGTGCTCTGTGGATTGAAGGCGGCTCGCAGGTGGTCCAACAAGTCAGGGATGGCGACGAACAGAGCCGGGCGGCCCTGGGCGATCTGGTGGTTGGCGATGGCGGCTGCCAGGTGGGTCTTGCCGCAGCCGTAGGTGCCGGTGATGAGTAGCCAGTCGCGGGGGTTCTCGGCGAAGGCGCGGGCTTTGTCATACGCCTCTTTAAGGCTCTCTTCCTCCTCGCGCGCCAGTTCCCCCTGGCGCAGGTCGAAGGTCTCGAAGGCCCGCTGGCTATGCAGGCTCAGGCTGTGCAGGCTCATACTGCTCAGGTCCGAGCGGACCGGTTCCATGCCCATGCCTCCCCGGTAGTCGAGGGCGATGATGGAGACAATCTTGACCAGGTCAGGATCCACCAACCGGGAACGGAGCTGCAGCGAGATCTCCTCCAGTTCGTGATTGGTGGTGATGACGGTGGGCAGGTGAGCGTTGTAGCGATAGTTGAGGATCTGGAATAGTTTCTCCAGGGCCCAGGGCGTGCTGCTTTCGGTGCCCAGGTCGTCGAGGATGAGGACAGGGACGGTGCGTACTTCTTCGAAGCGGGTGCCGTAAGCGATGGAGCTGGTGGGGGCGTAGGTCGCGCGCAGATGGTCGAGCAGGTCGGGCACGGTGATAAAGAGCACCGGTTGGCCACGCTCGACGCAGCGGTTGGCGATGGCGGCGGCCAGGTGAGTCTTGCCGCAGCCGTAGCCCCCTTTCAACACCAACCACCCGGTGGGGTTTTCGGCAAAGACCCTGGCTTCCTCGTAGGCCCAGCGGAGATTGGCTTGCTTGTCGGGCGGCAGGCTATGGCCTTCAGGATTGAAGGTCTCGAAGGTCATGCGCGCCAGGGCCTGCAGGTCCCCCACGGCGCGCAACGCCTCTATGCGCCGGGCGGCCATTTCGACCAGGCGGCAGGTGCAGGGGATGAGTGTGCCAAAGTCGGGATGGCCGACCGGTACGTCCGCTCGCACGTATCCCAGCCCTTTGCAGATGGGGCAGGTCTCTTTTACTTCTGGCTCACTGGGCGACGGGTTCATCTCGTTTCCATTCCACGTAGCGCTGCCGGTCTGCCTCGCTGCTTCGCCGGTCCGTCATCTCTCCGCGTCCTTCGCTGCGCCAGCGCTCCAGGATGGCGCGGATGTATCTCCAATTGCGCTTGTTCAACGCCACAGCCTGGCGAAATGCCTCCTCGATCCAGGCGGCGGGGTATTCGTGCTCCGCCTCGCGCAGTTCGTCGGCGATGAGCGGCGTGAGCAGGCCGACGTTCTGCTCGTACAGGGTGAAGATGTTGGGCCGCCCGGCCGATTCGAGCTCGTCCGGCCACTCCCCCTGCGCGATGGCCTCGACGGCGGCGCGCCCGCGGGGCGTGTTGGCGAAGTAGAGCAGTTCGGACGTGTCTCCGATGGTGGCCATGACTTGCAGCAACGTCCCGCGCTCGACGGCCCGTTCCAGTGCTCTGGCCAGCGTTTCGGCCGGCGCATCCCCCAGTCCAGAGAGGAGCATCGGATCGGAGGCCAGGTCCGCCTGGCGGAGGTAGCGCACCTTGCCCCGCTGCCGCCCCAGCCGCCAGAGGGCGTGCAGAGTGAGTTTGAGTTCGGCCAGGTCGTCAATGAGCGGGATGAGGTCGGTAAAGACCGGCTCCGGGAGGCTGGCGGTGCGGACCTTGCCGGAGAGAAAGCCGCTAAATGTCTTCATAACTAGGAGAAATCAACGGGCTGTTGGCGCGTCTCGGCGTCCAGGAATTGGGCCATTTGGCTGCGGAAGAAGAGTTGGATGGTGCCGGTGGGGCCATTGCGGTGTTTGGAGACGATGATGTCGGCAATGTGCTGCCGTTCGGTCTCAGGATGGTACATTTCGTCACGGTAGATGAACATGACGACGTCCGCATCCTGCTCCAGGGACCCCGATTCTCTCAGGTCCGCCAGCACCGGCCTCTTGTCGGTACGCTGCTCGACGGCGCGAGAGAGTTGGGAGGCCGCGACGACTGGCACGTCCAACTCGCGCGCCAGCGCCTTCAGCGAGCGGGAGATGAAAGAGACCTCCTGCACCCGGTTCTCGGAGCGGACGTCGCCGGTCATCAACTGTAAGTAGTCCACGACGATCAGATCGAGCCCATGCTCGGCGTGCAGCCGGCGGGCTTTCGTGCGTAGTTGCAGTGCCGAGATGGAGGGGGTGTCGTCTATAAAGACGGCGAGGTCGGCCAGTTTCCCCGTGGCCTGGACGAAGAGCGGCCATTCCTCCTCGCGCAGGTTGCCCAGCCGCAGCCGCTGGGAGTCAATCCCGGTCTCGGCCGATATGAGGCGCTGTACGATCTGTTCTGCCGACATCTCCAGGCTGAAGACGGCGACACGCTGGCCGTGGCGGGCAGCATTCCGCCCCATGGACAGGCACAGGCTCGTTTTGCCGACCGAGGGCCTGGCGGCAACGATGACGAAATCGGAGCGTTGGAGGCCCCCCAGCAGCCGGTCGAGGTCCACATAGCCCGTGGGCACTCCCAGCGGTTCGCCCTGATGGGCGTACAGGTACTCGATGCGGTCGTAGTAGCGGCGGAGGACTTCCTGGATGGGCGCCAGGTCCCGCGTGATGCGGCGTTGCGAGACGCTAAAGAGCGCCTGCTCGGCCTGGTCCACGGTCTGGTCTATGTCTTCGGTCTCCTGGTAGGCCAGTTGGGCGATCTGGCTGGCCGTGCTGATCAGCCGCCGGCGCACGGCGGCCTGTTCGACGATGTGCCCGTAGGCTTCGACGTGAATGGCGCTGGGGACGACGTTGATGAGGTGTGTGATGTAGGCTGCGCCGCCGATTTCCTCCAGTTGTTCCCGGCGCTCCAGTTCGTCGCACAGCGTGACAAAGTCAACCGGCTCGCGCCGTTCGTGAAGGGCGAAGATGGCCTCGTAGATCCAGGCGTGTTTCTGAATGTAAAAGTCCTCCCCTTTCAAGAAAGGGGAGACGCGGAACAACGCTTCGGGGTCAATGAGGAGGGAGCCCAGGACTGACTCCTCGGCCTCCACGTTGTGAGGGATCATCTTGTCGGGAGTTGACATAGGCTCAAGTACAGGGGACTATTGCACCGGCAGGTCGTCCAGGTTGAGGCTGTCAATGAATTCGCGGAAGGGGGATAGTTCTTCCCCTGACACTTCCTCGCTGACGTCCGCCTCCGGGGCCATGCCGGCTTGCGCCATGACGTTTTCCTCGACAAAGATCGGGACGTTGGCGCGCACTGCCAGTGCGATGGCGTCGGAGGGACGCGAGTCAATCTCCACCTGTCGCCCATTCAGGCGCACGGTGATCCTGCCGAAGAAGGTGTCATCACGCAAATCAGTCACGGTGATGTGGGAGACCTCGCCGCCCATTTTGTGGATGACGTTGTTGAGCAGGTCGTGGGTCAGAGGGCGGGCAACTTCGCGGTTCTGCAACCGGAGGGCGATGGCCTCGGCTTCGTAGGGCCCGATCCAGATGGGCAGGTAGCGCTCGGCATTGACGTCTTTGAGGATGACCACGCGATGCTCCGACATCAGGCTCGCTCGGATGCTGCTGACCTTTACCTCGATCATAATTCGCCTCCTGGTACGGGCTGTACCGATTTGATTATACCACCGACCTGTGGCAGGGCAAATGAGCGGGCGTGCCGGAAGAACTCAGAGCCTGTCTGAGAATAGCGGGCCGGGCTCCCACGCCCGGCCAATTCGGCGGCGTGGAAGCCGCCTCTGCCAGTTTTCAGACGCGCTCTCAGGGTGCCTGGATGGTCAGTGCCGTGGGCAGCACGATGAAGGATGCCCCATTCTCGGTTGGCACTCGCTCCAATGTGGTCGGATCGTACCATCCCACTTCGACGTGAACCGGACCGGCGTAGGGTTCGCGGAAGGCCATCTCGTGGCGGTCGGCGACGATTTCGCCCGGAAGCCAGCCGGTGGTGGGCCGGGTGCCGGCCACCGGAGGGCTGTCGTGCTGCCCGACCAGGTGGCCATCGGCAGCCAGCAGGTGGGTGAAGACCGTGCGATCGGCACTGGCCGCCCCCTCCAACGCCCGCCAGTACAGGGTGATCGGAACAGCCTGGTCGGCCGTGTAGAGCCCGGTGGCCAGATCGTAGCCCAGCAGTTCGGCGACGTCCCCGAAGCGGACGTGGATCTCGTGAGCCATCGGAGGGGGCGCGAAGGCGTGCTCTCCGGTGGCGATCGTCACCTGGCCCAGGACGGCCTGGCGGTCCCCCAGTTGGATTGTGACGGTGGCGGGGCCATCGGCAGCCGTGGGGGGAACGGTGAGGCGGCGGTGTTCCAGCACGGCCTCGCCGGCCTGCCAGCGGCCGGTGGGATAGCGGCCTCCGGCCGGTGCACTCGCTACGGTGGCCAGGGTGCTGCCAGCCTGGCTGAGGGCCAGGACCGGGCGCAGGTTGGGAAGAGGGGCCTTCAGCGCCCGCCAGCGCAGGGTGACGAAGACGGACTGGCCCGGGGCGAGCGCAGCGCGGTCGAGGGCCGCGGCTTCCAGGAGCAACCCATCGGCAAGGGGGGCCGGCTCGGGGAGGGGGGGCAGGTCGAGGGCCACGCCATAGGGATCGCTGGACAGGCCGCGAGCGGGAGCCAGAGCCACGACGCCGACCTGGTAGGATTGTCCCTGGGGATTGCCCGCCGCGTCCAGCAGGTCAAGGCGGTGAAGCGTTCCCTGGCTATCGGTCGCGTAGACGCCGATGGAGACGGTGTAGGTGAGGGGAGGGGTGCCCGGCGCCAGGGGCAAGACGTGGTAGGTGGTGGCTTCTTCGCCGGCGTTCCAGCGGTCGGTGGGCAGGGCACGAACGTCCAGCAGCCAATCATCGTTGGCAGCCAGTTCCCAGCCGTCCAGGTCGCGCAGCCGGAGGCTCACCCGATAACGCTCGCCGGCGGCCTCTTGCTTTCGCCAGGTGAGGGCCAGGGTTATGGCGGTGTCGGCTGCCGGGTTCGGTTCGACCCAGGCGGCGGTCAGGCGTAAGGGGCCCAAGTCGGCGTCGGCAGGTGCTCCCGTCGGCGGGGGTTCCACCGGCCTGCTGAGCGTGTAGACATGGACGACGAGCCCTTTGAAGGAGTGGCGCTCGACCAGGCTGCCTGCGGATTCGAGCGCGTAGGGAATCAGGTTACGGCGGCCCTGGTTGCCGCGGGGATAACTCACCAGGAAGACCTGGCCGGAAGGGGCAGTCTGAGATTCGAGTGTGTGCCAGGTGGCGGCCTCATTGGCGGGGTTGGGGCGGACGATCGGTGCAGGGCCGTGATAGGCGTAGTCCAGCGACCAATCTTGCCACGGAGCGACGATCAGGTCACTGGCGGTAGTTTCGGCTTCCAGCCAGGCCGCCAGGCCGCGTACGTCGTCCTTGGCGAAGCGGGGATCAAAGTACCAGGCTTGGAGGGCGATGGAGGAGGGAACGAGCAAGGCCAACCCCAGGAGGACGGCCAGTGTCCGGCCGGCGAACCGCTGGCGGCCAAGTTGTGCGATCGTATATCCAGCCAGGAGCAGCAGCGCGATGGCGAAGAGCGCGATGTAACGGGGGTGAGAGAGCGGCTTGGCCTGCCACACCAGGAGGGTGGGGGCCAGTGGCGCGAGCCAGTGAGCGAGCAGGCGGGAGGTCGTGGCGCGGGTCTGGGTGCTGGCGCACAGAAAGGCCAGTGCGATCAGGAACAGGCCAGCCAGGACGAGTGTAGCGACGTAGAGCGGCGCATAGCCCGGAGCGGCGGTGAGTCCGCTCCATTGGAAAGTCCACAGAAGCCGGACGAAAAAGCCCCAAGGAAGAGGCTCAGTGAAGGGATCGCCAGCACCCACGTCGGCGAGCACGGCTGCGCGGTTGAGCAGCACGGTGACCGCCCAGGGCGTACACACAAGCGCGACCAGGGCCGTGCTCGCCAGCCAACGGGCCAGTTCGCGCCGTTGTCGCCACAGGCGGCCCAGGAGGAGCACGTTGGCGTACGCGACGGCCAGCACGACGACGTAGTGCATGTACAGGCCCACGATCTCGACGCCAGCAAAGAGAAACCAGTGAAGCCAGGTAGAGCGCTGCTCTGTCCTCTCCTGCGGAGCGAAATTGGCCAGGCGGTGGGCAAGAGCTAAAAGTCCCAGGTAGACAAGCGGCAGTAGCGCATAGACACGAGCCTCTTGGGAGTAGATGACGTACAGCGGAGAGATGGCTGTGAGGAAAGCGGCAATGAGGCCGGCGGTCCGATTCAAATAGCGGCGGCCAAAGGCATACACGGCAGGGACCAGGAGGGTGTTGAACCAGGCGGAGAGGAAGCGGGCGCTGTAGGCGCTGGTACCTGCCAGCGCTACCCACCCCTTTAGCAGCAAGAAATAGAGGGGGGGGTGGACGTGGGCGGCCCGATCGGCCAGAAGGTCGGCGACGGTGGAGGTGGCCAGGTGCAGGCTGATGGCTTCGTCCCACCAGATGGATTGAGCGTCGAGGAGGTAGAGACGCAGGACAAATGACAGGCAGCAGATAATCAACAGGCAACAGGCTGGCTGCAGATTCCGGTTTGCCGGGAGGTTGTGGGATCGGGATTCAGGATTTGGGGTTGTACTCAAGATACTTTCTCAAGGCGCAGTCAGTGTGATGGCAGCCAGCCGGACGGCATCGGAACCATCGGGCGTTCGTAGTCGCCCTCCCTCCAGGGTGTACAGCCCGGCTTGTAGTATGTACTCTCCCGAGGGCGCTTCGCTGGGGATTGCTATCACCCGTTCGTCTGGTACCACCTCGCCCGGCAGCCAGCCAGTGGTGGGGCGGGTCCAGTTCGCCGGTTCGCCGTCGGACTGGGCCACCAGTGTACCACCCGGCCCCAACAGATGCAAGAAGATCCGGTAACTCGTGTCCATCTCCGCCTTCGCTCGCCAGGCCAGCGTCACGGTGAAGACGCTCCCAGGTTGCAGGGCCGGGAGGTCAGGCTGGAAGGTGCCGCCCAGGAGAGTGACCGCGTCGCCCAAGGGGGTGTCCGTCTCCACGTCCAGCGGTGGGGCCTCCCAGATTCGTTCGGGGGCGTGCACCTGGAGCCTGCCCAGGACCGCCTCTGGCTCTGCTCCCCGGCATGCTGTCCCTGCGGCCGTACAGAGTCGAAGCACCCAGTGATGCTCTCCACTCTCCAGCCTGGCCGGCAGACGGACGAAGTGTTGGCCGCGCCAGACGTCCCCGGCGTTCCAGGCGGAGGTGGGATGCCAGGGGACGGTGGGTGAAAAGTCAACCTCGGCAGCGCTGGAGCCGTCGGCAGCCAGGAGCGTCAGGCGGGCGATCATGTCCTCGGCAGGCCGCTGGTCGGCGCGCCAGAAGGTGGTGACGAGGACGGAATCGCCGGGGGCAGCCTGGTCACGGTCAAAGTCGGCACCCAGGAGAGTGAGAGGGCCGAAGGACACGTTCAGGCGGCCGGGAATGCCCAGTGCATCCGGGCCGGCGGGGTGACGTGGAGCGGTGACGGTGACCTGGCCCACAGGCAGTGCAGGGCCGAGGGCGCGCCCATCGGCGTCGTGGGCGGTGAGAGGAGCCAGCGTATCGCGGTCGAAGGCCACGATTTCGACGATATAGGTGCCTGGAGGTGTGCCGGGCAGGAGTGGGATGGACAGGGCGACCAGGGCGTACTGGTCGGGCGGCCACCTCCACACCGGCGGCGGTGTACGGTGCCAGCGGGGTGTGCGGATGTCGGAGCCATTCCAACGGTGGCCCTGGTCGTCCACGACGTTGATGGTGACACCGTAATCGGACCTCCCGGCCTGGACGGCCCGCCAGTAGGTCTTGACCTCGAACCACTCGCCGCTGGCAACCCTGGCGGGCAGGGCGTCGTAGCCGAGGAGGACGAAGTGGTCACTGAAGGCAATGGCTGCCGGCACGTCTACACCGCGCAGGCGGCCATCCGCCAGGTTGGCGTGGCGGAGGGGGGTATCGAAGCGGTCTATCAGGGCCAGTTTGATAGTGACGATGAGAATGGCGGCGGCAAGGAGGAGAAATGCGGAATGCGGAATGCGTGTTTCGTGTTTCGTGGTCCGTGAAACGTGAAACGTGAAATGTGAAACGTGAAACGTGAGCGATGCGGCGAGGGCGGCCAGGCTGAGGAGGGAGAGGGCGTCGGCGGCCAGGCGGAGCGGAGTTTCACCGAAACGGATACGCAGGGTGTGGTGGCCGGCCGGGACGTCGAACGAGAGCAGGCCATCGGGATCGGTGGGGGCGATGGGGACGGGCTGGCCGTCCACGGTCACGCGCCAGCCCGGATAGTATAGGGCCAGGTAGCGGGCGCAGAAGGGGACGGGGCTTTCCAGGACGAGCGTGGCGTCCATAGGGCCGTAGTCGGCGTGGACCACGCGGGTGCCTGCCGGCAGGTTTTCCTCTGGCAGGCGGACGATGGGGTCGCCGGCGGCGTACGCGGCTTGGAGCGGCGATTCTTCGGGCATCTGTTGGGCCCACACAGGCAGGTATTCGCCCTTGGCGGTCGTGCCCAGGGTGTGGGTGAGTTGTTCCCACCGGACCATCTCGGCAATGGTGATGTGCTTGGGCGGTGTGCAATGGTCCGGGTAGAACCAGCCCAGGTTGCCGATGATGAGGAGAGTGATGAGGAATATGGTTGGAAGTTGGAAGTTGGGAGTTGGACGTTGGAGGGTGGAGGTTGTCAGGCCGGCAAGCAGGGCGGCACCGAAGGTGGCCGGGCCGAGGAAGCGCCAGGGAAATTGGACGTAGGGGAGCAGCGGCAGGTGATCCCACAGCGGTAGGGAGATGGGAAGCGTCATCAGAGCAGCCCCGGCCGTGGAGGCCAGCAGCAGGCTCATCTGCCACCGCGCTGTGCGCCCCATGCTCCGCCAGCGGACCAGGGGCAAGAGCGCGATCAGGGCCGGCAGGAGCCCCAGGGCCTTGGGTGGCCAATCGTTGATGAAGGTGGGGTCGGTGGCCCGAGGCAGGGCGAAGAGTTCCGTCGAGGCCAGGAAGTTGTAACGGTAGTCGAAGACCCAGGTGCCCAACAACCGTCCGGTCTGCACCCAGTCCCGCTCCGCCAGCCCCGGCAGCCAGAAAAACGCGCTTAATCCCAGAGCCAACAGCCCCATCGCTGCCCCGCGCAGCGTGACTTTCACGTCGTGGGCCAGGTAGCCCGCCAGCAACACCCAGCCGGCCAGCAGCGGGGCGAACAGAAAGGCGAACAGTTGGTGGGTCAGGATCAGGCCGGCCAGGCTCAGAACGCCCAGTGCGAAGAAACGGCGGTCGTGGTGGACGGCCCATCTTTGAACAGCCCACAGGACCAGCGGTGGGAACGCCCAGGCCAAGGCCTCCCACAGGCTGCCCCGATTGAAGACCTCGTAGGCCTGGTAGGGGGCGTAGGCGTAGGCGACCGCCGCCACCAGCCCGGCGGCAGGCCCGAAAAGGTCGCGGGCCAGCAGGAACATGAACAACCCACCCAGGACCATCCCCAGGGCGAACGCGGCGTTGACGGCCAGGGGCCAGGAGAGGCCTGCCAGGTGAGCCAGGGCGGCCACGTAGGCCGAGGCCGGCGAGACGAACACGAAGAGAGGAAACCCTAACCCGAGGGCCATGTCCGGCGCCCAACGGCTGAACAGAATGCCCTGCCGGAGCAGGTGCTCTACCTGCACCGAGCGCCACAGGTGAAAGACGTTGTCGTAGCCGCAGGTGAAATCAGCGGTGAGGAGTGGTTGGATGGTGGGCAGGAGCAGAATGACACATGACAGACCATATATGATAGATGACCAACGAGGTTTTCTCATCGTTCTTCCACTACGGCGATCAGCCGGACGAGATCAAGAAAGGATCAGGGAGGACGAAATAGGAATCAGGGCCAATCTCCCCGCTCCTTGCTCGTACGGGCAGACGTTCCTGTGTGTCCTGGGTGTACAGCCCTACAGCCAGGCGATATGTTCCAGCAGGCAATCCCCACAGAGGGACGATCGCCTGGTCCAGGACAGTATCTTTGGCTCGCCATTGACTGGTCGGGCACTGCCAGCCACAAGGCATGGCGTCATGTTGCTGCACGATTTCGCCGTCGGCGTTCAGGAGGTGGACGAAGACTTTATAGTCGGCGCGGGGTTGTTCCAACGCTTTCCACAGTAGTGCTACCTGCAGGTTGGCTCCTGCTGTCTGCCAGCGATACCCCACGAGTTGGATGTCCTCGCCGTACTCTACATCTACTGAGCGGCGCAGGTAAGTGAAGTGTCCGTCGGGATAGACTTCAAGTGTTTCCGGCACCATGTAGCGCTCGGTTCCCGGGCAGGCCAGGGCCCAATGATATGTTCCGGGCGTCAGTACTTGAGGGAACAGGACTGTGACCTCTTCCATTTCCAGGTCGTCTCTTGCCCAACCTTCCGCTCCTGAGAGGGCTGCGAAGAAAGTAACCGGCGCCTCCAGTACGCTCCCATCCTCACCAATCAGTTCAATCTGGCAAGCCAGTGGAGCAGGCTGTGACACGAGGGAAGTCGCCACCACCTGGAACTGCCATTCTGTGCCTTTACTGTCTTGTTGGACATCGAAGCGGACCAGGGCCGTGTCAGGGGTAAGTGAGGTCGGAAAGCCATCGTAGTAGACGGGAAATGGGCGGGTGGTCTCGTAGGCTGCCAGCGACACGTCTTCGTATACAGGTACGGCAGGAAACACGTGCCAGAAGTGAGTCTCGGATCCCGCATCCAGGTAGGGTTTATGGACTATGATATAGCGGACACCAGCATCGCTCAATGATCGCAGGCTCGGTCCCAGGGCCTGAACGTAGGTATCCGTTTCAAGTGGCGTGTCCGTCTCATCCGCAGGCGATAGATAGGGAGGAGGTTGGGCTACCTGGTACAGGGCGTCTAGCAGTGGCTGTGAGTGGATGAAAGCATAGTCTGCCGCAGTGTACCGCGAGACATGGCCCTGTACGAGTGGATGGCCGTGCAACGTCTGATAGTAGAGCCACAGTTTGGCCAGTTCGTAGTCCATCGGGTAGTCTACGACGCCGTACTTGGTCTCCTGGCGGGCCATCTGTTCGTAAAACGGAGAGGCAGGGGGGAGGTCCCACATCGGCAGAGGAGCGCACAAGTACTCGATGGTCACCAGCAGAGCCAGGGGCAGGAGCCATCGGCGGCGATGAGCGTACAGCCACGCAGCGCCGATACCTGCCAATACTGACAGTGAGAAGACCACGAGCAGGTTGAAGCGGTCGGGTGTGCGAATGACGACAATAGGGAAGATGTTACCCACAAGACGGTAGGGTAGTGGGATATGGGGGTACAGGACGCCGTTGATACGTAGAGCAGTACCGGCGGCCAGAAGTGTCCACAGACCGGCGCTCAGACCCCAAAACAGCGCTCGTTTGTGCTGTCTGAGCAGCGCGACTACTGTCAGCGCCAGCACCGCGAAGCCTGGGTAGGGCATAAGGGCCTGGTTGGCGATGAAGCGCTCGTACAGTCGTGCCAATCGAGGGCCGACGAGAGTGTTATAGGTCGGTGGGATGAAATAGGCCAGCAGGTCTGTCTGTCTGGTGGTCTGTTCGATCAGTGGCGTCTGGGCATGGCCGATCTCACCCCAGTTCTTGATGACAGGCACAAGGATGGGCAGGCTGAGAAGGAGTGCGCTGAACGCGGCAACCCCGGCCATGCCAATCGCCCGCCACGGTGTGGGCCTCGTGGCTATGAATAACCAGCCCATGTAAACCAGGGTCCACAGAGCCAGTAGCAGTGCCAGTTGAAGGCCGGACCAGAGGGTCAGTGCTGCGAACAGGCCGGCAAACAGGGCATCGCTGATTCTATATTCACGCAGCGCGCGACCCAGAAAGAGAGCATAGAAGGGCCACCAATGGATCGAGCCCAGATGTGCGTGAGCCAGTGCCTGAGTCAGGTGATAGGGCGCAAAGGCGAATATGAAACCAGCCAGGAATGCTGCAGGGCGATGGCGAGTGATATCGTACGCCAGGAGGAACATTCCCACCGCGCTCAGCCACAGTCCAAGGAGGAAAGTCAAGTTGAAGGCAGCGACTGGTCCTACCAGGGGCTTGAGTACGAAGGCCAGGATTGAGTTGGCGTGCGAACTGGAATGTGCGACGAGAGACGCTCCCTGGGGGTAGAAAATGTAAGGGCTGAAGAACCAGCTGTGTCCTTCCCGAATGGCACGCTCCAACCCCCAGTTGTTCCAGTAAAAGATCCAGTTGTCAATATTGTTGCCGATCAGGCGCTGGGAAAGGTGCAACGGCGCAGGCCAGGTCATCAGGCTGACCACGATGGCATAGGCCACTGCAACGATGAGGATCGTGGAAATCTGGTGCCGGACTCTGGGGATAGTCTGGGTCATTGGGCGTTTACCTTGATGGTCGCAAGGGTAGCAGCATCAGCGCCATCTGAGGCGGTGAGACGCCTGCCGCCAGGGATATACAAGCCAGCCTGGAGCGTGTAGTCGCCCGCTGGTGCACCGGGTGGGATGACCAGGGTGCGCGTGTCAACGACGTATTCGCCGGGCAGCCAGCCGGTGGTGGGGCGCGTCCAATTCGATGGCACGCCGTCGGATTGGGCGACCAGTTTCCCCTCGGGGTCGAGCAGGTGCAGGAAGACGTGGTAGGAACTGGCCGCCGTGCCCTCCGCTCGCCAGATCAGGGTGACGGTGAGGGCGTCGCCTGGGTGAATGATGGGTTCTCCCCCGGTTGAGGGAGCGAGGTCGAAGCCAGTCAGCGTCGCCAGGTCCCCCAGGACCACCCCCACGGGTTGCCGGAACGAGGGGGGGGTGAAGACGTGAGCGGGGGCAACGATACAAAGAGAGGCGACAGGGCGAACCGACGACGCGGCCAGCCCGATGGTCCACGTGTAAATACCGCTTCCCAGGGTGGCGGGGAGAGTCAGGCGATGCTGGCTCCGCAGGACGTCGCCCGCGCGCCAGGCGGCGGCGGGCAGCACGGGATAGGTGGAGGCGGCAGAGCCGCCTGGGGCCAGCAGGAAGAGTGCAGCGGTGCAGGTGCCGCACGTGCTTGCCTCTCCATCGCGCTCGGCCCGCCACAGCAGCGTGGCGTGGACGGCGTCGCCGGGGGCGGCCTGGGCGCGGTCGAAATCGGCGGTCAGCAGCGTGAAATCACCCAGGGGCAGGTCAATCCTGCCGCCGGCAGGGGGTGTCACGGGCTGGCGAGGGCGGGTCAGGGTGACCTGCCCCAACGTCAGGCTGGGCGCGGCGGGCTGGCCCTGTTCGTTCAGCACGGAGAGCGGGGCCAGCGTGTCGCGGTTGAAGGTGGTCAGTACGACGGCATACGTGCCGGGCGGCGTGCCGGGCAACGGTTCGACCTCGTGGCTGTCGAGCGCGTAACGGCCTGGGCGCCAGGTGGGGGTGGGGGGGTAGTTGGCGTAGCCGCGCGGCCGGAAGGAGTCCGGCTGGCTCCAGCGTAGCCCATCCAGTCCAACCAGGTGGAGCACGCTCTGGTAACGGGCCGTGGGCGGAGCGTAGGCGGTCCAAACCAGGTCGAGGCGCAGGGTGCCGTCGGCGGGGACGGTCGCGCGTTCCTGGTCGTAACCGATCGCCTGATCGTACCCGATCAGCATCAGTCCGTCGGCGTAGGGCTGGTCCAACGGGTGCTGCACGCCGGGCAGTGTGCCGTCGGGCTGGAGGGTGGGGCGGCGGAAGGGGGTCTCGAGGCGGTCCACGACGGCGAGTTTGAAGATTAGTAAGAGAAGAGCGACGGCTGCCAGCGGCCAGTGATCGGTGATGGCGGATTGCGGATTGGGGATTGCGGAGTGCGGATTGCGGATTGGGGGGTAGCGCAGTGTGATGATGAAGATGGCAACGAGAGCGAGGAGGGAAGTGATGGTGAAGGCGGTACGGACGGGAGTAGAACCGAAGCGGATGGCGATCGCGTGGCGGCCGGCGGGCACCTCGAACGTGATCAGCCCATCAGGGTCGGTGGCGGCCACTGTTACGACTTCCCCATCTATGCGCACCTGCCAGCCGGGGAAGTAGAAGGCCAGGTAACGGGCGCGGAAGGGGGCCTGGGTTTCGACGACCAGGTCGGCCCGGTTGGGGCCATACCTGGCCTCGACCACGGACGCTCCCGCCGGCAGGGCGCTCTCATCGAAGCGGGTGACCAGGCCACCCATCGCGTACTGCTCCTCCAGGGGCGACTCGCTGGGCCGGCGCTTGACCCAGACGGGAAAATAGGAGCCCTCCGGGTCAACGCCCACCAGTGTGGAGCGGTGTTCGTAGGCGAATACGTCGCGGATCGTAGGGCGCGGGGCGTTCGGGCAGTAGCCGTGGGGAGGGTAGGTGGAGGGGAGGGCGGAGAGGATGAGGAGGGAGATGAGGGCGTAAGGAGCAATGCGTAATGCGTAATGCGTGATGCGTGATGCGTGAAACGTGAAACGTGATGCGTGAAACGTGAAACGTGAAACGTGTTGCGCGTTGCGTGTTGCGTGGTCCGTGTTTTGTGATGCACAATTCGCAATTCGCAATTCGCAATCCGCAGTCCGAAATCCGCAATCCGAAATCGCGGTGGCACTGGCCAGGATGGCGATGGGGAGGGCGGCACGGCCGACTAGCCGCCAGGGAAACTGGACGAATGAGATGAGCGGGAGACGCTCCCACAGCCAGAGAGAGGCACGGGTGCTCATCCAGACCATCACGACCGCGGCAAGCGCCAGGAAAACAAGCGTCGCCCGCCGCTCGCGGTCGCGCCAGCGGACGAGGCCCACGATGAGCCCCACCCCGGCCAAGATCGCCTGTACCAGACCCAGGTGGATGCGCATCGGTGGGTTCATCAGCGAGGTGTCTACCGGTGCGGGGGGGGCAAAGATTTCGGCCAGGGACACGAAGTTGTAGTGAAAGTCGTTGTTGCGGGTGACGCGGGACATGAAAAGTTGGGCGTAGCCTTGCTCCAGCAGCGCCGGCCCCCAGAAAAAGGCTGCCAGTCCGAACGCCAGGACCAGGGCGCTGCCAGTGACTACCCAATGGCCTCCCCGGCGGTGAACCAGCCACAGTAGCCCCAGGTAAGCCAGAAGCAGGGGGGTGAACAGCAGGCTGGAGATGTTGTGGGTCAGGTAGAGCGCGGCCAGGGTGGCGATGCTGGCCAGGAACCAACGCCGGCGGCCCGTCAGCGCCAGGCGGCGGAAGGCCCACAGGGCCAGCGGCAGGAGCGGCAGGGCGACCGATTCGGGCATGTTGGCGCGCAGGAGGGCGTCGAGGAACTGGTAGGGGGCGTAGGCGTAGGCGATGGCGGCGAGGACGCCCGCCAGCGGGCCAAACAGGTCGCGGGCCAACAGGTAGGCGGCGAGGGCAGACCCCACGATGCTCAGGACGTAGACCAGGTTGAGCGCCACCGGCAGCGCCAGGCCGGTCAGGTGCAGCCCCAGGAGCAGGTAATACGACAGCGGTTCGCGGTAGTTGAAGAACGGGTAGCCATAGCCGAAGGCCAGGTCGGGCAGGTAGCGGGTGAAAAGAATGCCGTTCTGCAGCGCATGGCGCATCGCGGCGACGCGGTAGTAATGAAGAGCGCCATCGTGCGTGCAGGGGGCCTGGCTGCGGAGTAAGGGGACGATGGCGACGGCGCATAGCAGGACAATCAACAATGGAGAATGGAGAATGGAAGATGGAGGATGGAGATTGGAGGTTGGAGATTGGCGGTTGGTCATTGGGGGCCTCCGGCGACGGTGATCTCGACCGGCAGGATGGCCTGGTCGTCGGGGAGGAGGTGGCCGGAACTGTCGGCGACGGGCAGGCGGCCTCCACTGGCGGCGTCGTACATGCCGACGGCGACGTGGTAGGTGCCCGCCGGGGCACCGGCCGCCACCGGCAGGACGATGCTGTCCACGATCACTTGACCAGGGGCCCAACTGGTCGTGGGGGCGCTGCCACTGCCGGGGAACTGGTCTACCTGGCCGTGGAGGCGCCCATCCGGTCCGACCAAGTGCACGAAGATGGTATAGTCAAGGTCGGCGGGGCCGCTGGCCTGCCAGTACAGGGTCACGGGCAGGGCGTCACCGGGTTGGAGGACCCCTTCAGAAGTAATAGTGACGTCGAAACCTCGCAGATAGACGGCGGTACCTAGCGTCAGGTTGAGCGGGTAGGCGACGTCAGCCGGCAAGTCGAACCGCCGGTCGCGGGGCAGAATCTCGACGGTAGTCAGTACTTTATCTTCGCCCCACAGCGGATGCCCGTCGGGGGTCAGGACGTTGAGCGCGAGCACGTAGTGGGCGGCCGGCAGGGCCGGGTCGAGCCGCAGGTCGTAACGGGCCTCGAAACTGTCGCCGGCACGCCAGCGGGAGGTGGCGTAGGGGGAGAGCGCAATGCTTTGTTCCAGGGCCACGGAATTCGTCACATCCAGCAGCCGCCAGCGCACGCCGTAATCTGCCTGCGGTGGGGCGGTGGAGGACCAGGTGAAGGCCAGCGTGAGCGTGTCGCCGGAGGGGACGGCCTGCGGTGCGAGGTCAGGGGCACAGGCCAGGAAAGGGCCGGCGGAGAGGGTGCGCTCCTCCCGGCACGGCGCCGCTCCGGCGGGCTCGGCGGGTGGGGCGATCTCCACGTTCCCCAGGGAGAGACGAACGCCTCGGAACTGGCCGTTGGCGTCCCAGGCACCCAGTTGCGCGCCGTTGGCATCCGCGACGGTGAGCAGGAGAGCATAAGTGCCCGGGGGGATGCGCTCCGGCAGTTTCATTTTCACGGCCTGATCGGCCCACGCGCCAGGAGGCCACAGGGAAGTGGGGAAGTCTACGTCGTTGAGCACCGCTTGTCCCGTCTCGGCCCACAGGTGATTGGCAGAGTCTCGCAGGTAGAGGGAGGCATGCAAGCCGGTGGGCGTCGGGGCCGGGACCTGCCAGCGCAGGAAGACCGGGAAGGGAGCATTGACGGGGGAGGGGGGCAGCAGAGCGGCGACGAGGGTTAATTGCTCACCGAAGGTGGCCGGATAGTGGTGTGTGGCGGTTTCCGTGGTGCGTGTTTCGTGTTCCGTGTTCCGTATTGCGTATTGAGAGATGGTGGCGGAGGCAACGGTTGCGGTGTGGACAGGGATCGCGATGGCTTCCAGGGCCTGGCGCACGTGCGCCGCGGTAATGGGAGAGGCGGCCGGATCGGCCACCAGCCACGTCGTGGAGCGGCCGGCGCTCACTTCGTCCAGGCGGGCAGTGACGGCGGCCGGGTCGGGCAGGCCGGCGACGGAGACCAGCGTGCCGGGGCCAGCATAGTGGCGTGAGAGCGGCGTGTCGGCATCCAGCAGGATCAAGTCGGAAGGCCCGGCGTGGGCAGCCAGGTAGGCAACTTGCTCCAGGGGGGCCGCGTTGGTGTAGACGGTCGCGTGGTCGAGAAAACTGAGACGGACGGTGTGGGCCAGGGTGGAGCCGGACGGCGCGGAAGCCGCAGAAGCGGGCGGGCGGACGATATAGTCGGCCAGGGTGGCCTGGTCGAGCGAGACGGTGTGCCCCTCGAAGAGGGAGGCGAAGGAAGGAATGGACGAGGCGGCCACGGCCAGTTGCCCGGCCTGGGGCAGTTGGTTCAGCCAACGGGCGGCCGCCCCCATCCCCTCTCCCCAGTCCACCGCCAGCACGCGCGCCGCCCCCCAAGGCCCGCCGGCCAGCAGGTTGAAGGCGGTGAGGGGGTAGGGGGTGAAGGGGAGGGTCAGGATTAGGGCGGTGAGAGGGAGGAGTAGATGAGTAAATGAGGAAAGAGGAAACAAGGCCCTGTGCTGCTTCCCCTGTCTAGCTGCTATTTGTCTGCCCGCTACTCGCCTGCCCACATTCTCCCACCCCAACGCAGCAGCCAGAGTGAGCGGAGGAAAGATGGGCAGCAGGTAACGGTCGTGTTTTTTGGCTCCCAGGCTCATCAGCGTGCCGAAGCCGGCGGCGAAGGCGATCAGCAGCAGGAAGGCCAGGCGACGGTCAGCAGGCAGGCGGCGCAGGGCGAGCAGGCCGGCGACGAGACCGATCAGAACGACGGGGGAGACGCGGAAGACGAAGACGGCCGGGTAGAAGGCGGGGCCGGGATCGTACGTCATGTGGCCGGCGAAGAAAATTGGGCGCTGGACCGTCTCCACGTGCTGTTCGGCGAAGGCGGAGAGGGTGCGGAACGTAGCGCCCGGGTTGGCCCATAGGGTGGGGTAGAGGGCGAAGATCGTGATGAGGGTGAGCAGGACGTACAGCAGACCTGTGGAGAATGGAGAATGGAGAATGGAGATTGGAGATTGCGGACTGCGGATTGCGGATTTGTGATTTGCCGATTTGCTGATTTGCGATTTGCGATTTGCGATCAGCCAGATGAGCAGAATGAATGGCAAGAGGATCAGGGCGGGGGTCTTGGTGAGCAGGGCCAGGCCGGTGAAGAGGCCGGCGAGGGCCCACCAGGCGGGGCGGCGCGGTTCCCGCAGCCCGTTGAGGGCGGTGGCCAGGGCGAGCATACTGAAGGTGGCCAGCAGGGCGTCGGTATGGAGGAGCCCCGAGTGGCCGGTGAGAAACGGGTCGAAGGCCAGCAGGCCCACGGTGAGCAGGGCCACGCGCCGGTCGAACAGGCGTGCCAGGAGCGGATAGAGCAGGCCCAGGCCCAGCGTGGTGACCAGGGCGACGGCGACGCGACCCGCGGGGAGGAAGAAAGCCAGGTGCCGGAAGGCCTCCCCATTCTCGGGGGCCAGCCAGGCCAGGCGGCGCACCCAGTCCAGATGAACGGCGCTGCCAGCAGGGTCCAGCAGCCGCTGTATGGCGATTCCGGCGGCCCCCAGCCACATCGTCGTCACCCCCGGGTGGCCGGTGGCAGGGACGGCCGCCCAATCGCGGGCCGCCAGTGCACCGGCGAACTGGATGGCGCGGTAGACCCAGGCCGGCTCGTCGGGGGTCACGTAGCGGTGGAGGGGGAGTAGGCGCAGGCAGAGGCCCAGAATGACAAATGCCCAATGGCAAATGACAAACAAGGCTCCAGAGTTGTGGGCTTTGGGCTTTGGAGTTTGGAGTCTGAACTCTGCGATCATCCCAGGTAGCCGAGGGCGCGGAGGCGTGCTTCTACCTCGGCCGTCTCCTCGGGCGAGAGTATGCTGTCGGCCTCCTGGCTGGCCGGGCTGCTGGCCTGATACTCGACCGGACGGGAGACCGATAGCGCTTCGGTCAGTACGCGCCCATCCATGTCGTCAGGCACGGGCAGTCCCATCAGGTGCAGGATCGTTGGGGCCAGGTCCAGAATACGAGCGCCCTCTACGGTCAGGCCTGGCTGGACACCTGCCCCCCAGGCGACGAAGGCGCCGTGCAGCCGGTGGCAGCCAGAGTCCCCGCGGATCTGGCGGGTGACGATGCGGCTGTCGGTGGCGAAGAGGGGGAAGGCGATGGTCCGGTAGCCATCCATCACGACGTGCAGGTCGGGGCCGCGCCGGGTGTAGGGGCCGTGGGCGACCTGCTCGCTGGGGATCACGCGCTCCACCAGCGGCTGGCCGGTCGTCGGGTGCCGCAGGTCGTGCAGGGCCTCGATCACCCGCTGTCGCACGGCCTCGTACTCCGCACCCGGCTCGACGATGCCGGCCGGTGCGCGCCCCTTCAGGTTGACGTGGATCTGGCCGACGTGGCCGATGGAATAGGCGAGCGTGCGCGACCAGTCCACGTCGTCGAAGGACAGGAACTTGCCCACCACCTTGTTGCGGGTGGACTTGCCGACTTGCCAGACGTAGTTTTGCAGGCCAGCGCGCTCGATCAGGTGCCAGATGGAGGCCGGGGTGAGGCCGGCGCGGAAGAGGCCTGTCTTGAGCCGCGTCCAGGCCCCGCGTTTCAATTGCAGCAGGCCCTGCTCCAACAGGAACAGGTTCAAGTTCACGACGTAATGTAACGAGCCGAAGCCGTGGTCGGACATCACGATGACCGTGGTGTCGTCGGTGAGCCGGTCGAGCATGCGGCCGATGATATCGTCTATGCATTGGTAGAGCTGCTTGAGCGCAGGGCCGAAGCGGGCGGCCGCCTGAGGGTCGTAGCGGGGATGGGTAGGGTCCACGAACTTCCAGAAGGCGTGCTGCATGATGTCGGTGACCTGAAAGTGGAACATCAGAAAGTCTTGGGGATAGTCGGCCATCAATTGCAGCGCATACTCGCCCCGCTGCTCGACCAGGTCGAACAGGTCGGCGGCGAACTCGGCCTCGTTCCCCTCCTTGTACTGGACGTGTGGGACGAGCCGATAGGGTGCCAGGCGGCCGGCATAGCGGTCGAGCAAGTCGGCCGGATAGGCAAAGGTGCTGCCCACGGGGGTGAGCAGGCCGGCGATGATAAAGCCGTTGACCGGGGTAGGGGGGTAGGTGACGGGCACGTTCATCACACCGACCGTCCGCCCGGCCTCGGAGAGGATCTGCCACAGCGTCGGAGCGCGGATCGAGGTGGCGTTGACCAATTCGAACTGGCCACCCGAAGGGCTGATGAAATCGAACACGCCGTGCTTGCCGGGGTTCTTGCCGGTGGCGAAGGTGGGCCAGGCCGGCGAGGTGACCGGTGGTGTGGTGGATTCCAGCAGGCCGTGCGTCCCCTCGGCCATCAGCCGGGCCAGCGTAGGCAGGTCACCCGCTTCTGCCCAGGGGCGAAGCAGGTCGAACGTCGCGCCATCAATCCCGATGACTAGCACGCGCGTCATGCTTTATTCTCCTCCCCCTGTCATTCTGAGGCATATCTTCTCCGCCTGTCATTCTGAGGCGCGCCTCCTTCGCCTGTCATTCTGAGGCGCGCCAGCGCCGAAGAATCTCCCCCCTCCTGTGGAACCTCAGTGCCTTCCAGCACGCGACGGACCACGTAGATCGGTTTCCCCTGGGCCTCGTGATAGGTGCGGGTGAGAATTTCGCCCAGCAGTCCCATCATGAGGAACTGGACGCCCAGCACCGTCAGCAGCACGGCCAGCATCGTCCAGGGGTTGGTGCCGATGCGGAAGGCGCGGAAGGCCTCTCGGCCGTAGAGCACGCCCCGGATGGCTTTGTTGGCGGCCAGGTACGTGAGAACGAGCACCCCCAGCCCGCTGCTCAGCAATCCCACTGTGCCAAACAGTTGCATCGGGCGATTGGAGTAACTGAGGAGAAAGGAGACGGTGATCAGGTCGAGGATAACGCGGGGGGTGCGGGAGAGCGCGCCATACTTGGACTTGCCAGCCTTGCGCGGGCGGTCGGTGACCGGCACCTCGGCGATGCGTACGCCGATCAGGCTGGCAATCTCCGGGATGAAGCGATGCAGTTCGCCGTAGAGGTGCATTTGTTTGGCCAGGTCACGGCGCAGGGCCTTGAGCGAACAGCCCCGATCGTGCAGGCGGATGGCGCTGGTGTTGGCGATGAGCCAATTGGCCAGCATGGAGGGCAGACGGCGGGTCAGCAGCGGCTCCTTGCGACTCTGCCGCCACCCGTTGACCAGGTCATAGTCTCCCTGCTCCATGACCTCCAACAGGCGTGGAACGTCGGCCGGGTCCTGCTGGCCGTCGGCATCCATGGTGACGATTGTCTCGCCGCGAGCGTAATCGAAGCCGGCGGCAAAGGCGGCCGTCTGGCCGAAATTGCGGCGGAACTGGACGATGCGCAGGTGGGGCTCGTCCTCCTGCAAGCGGCGGAGGACGGCCACGCTGTCATCCGAACTGCCGTCGTCCACGGCGATGATCTCGTAACTGCGGTCCATGCGCCGGAGCACGGCCGTCAGTTCAGCGATCAGGCCAGGCAACGACCCCGCCTCGTTGTAGACCGGCAGCACAATGGAGAGGTCGAGAGTAGGCTTGTCCATATCCTTACGCATTACGAATTACGCATTACGAATTACGCGTCCCGCGTCCCGCATTATAGCATACTGTCTTGGCGGGTCAAAGTGCTGTTGGGCCGCGCAGGAGTGCTTCTATCTCGCCTGGGTCGGCCCGGGAGGATAGATCGAGGCTCATGGGGGCGACGGAGACGACCCGATCCACCGCCAGGGCGTAGATGTCTGAGTCGGGCTCGGTGCGCTCGGGGTGGGCCGTGGGCCCGTAGTCAATCGCCGCTCGCTCTGCCAGGCTGTCCCGTCGCGTCGGGGCAGAGACGAAGTAGGCGTGGCGTGAGACGCGGGTCAGCCGCCAGGGAGTCTCCGGCGTGGCATCGGATGGCACGTCCAGCTTGAGCAGATCCACGTCGAATGGGAGGGAGACGGTGAGCAGGTAGCGGGTGAACAGGCGGGTGAAGTGGATGGCGGCGGCAAAGTCCACGCGGTCGGAAGGGTTGACGTGGGTCTCTTTGGGGGTCTGGAGCGAGGCGGCCAGGGCGGGGATGCCGCACACGGCTCCCTGTAACGCAGCGCCGACGGTGCCGGAGATGGTGACGTCGCTGCCCACGTTCTCCCCGAAGTTGATGCCGGAGATGAGGAGCGCCGGTCGCCGGGGGGCCAGTTCAAGCAGCGCGTGGAGCACGACGAGTGCCGGGGAAGCATCCACCTGGTAGGCCGCAATCGGCTGACCGTCTATCTCCAGCGGGTAGTGGGAGATAGATCCTTCGGGGCCCGGTGGCATGCTGCGGCCCGCGCCGGACCACTGGTGAGCGGGCGCGACGACGAGGATCTCGCCCAGGGGCAGCGCGGCCAGCGCGGCAGCTCGCAGCCCGGGCGAGGCGATGCCATCGTCGTTGGTGATCAGGATCAGGGGATTGCGGACTGCGGATTGCAGATTGCGGATTGTGTGAGCCAGTTCTGGGCTGAGTGGTAGCATAGCGGGGGCTATGATAGCAGGGAAGGAGGTTTTGGGCAAGTTTGCCAACATCCTATTGCCAGTCCTGCTTGACACCCATTCTACTTGGCGCTATACTGTTGTGCAGGTTGCGCGAGTGGTTCGTGCACTGTGTGAGGCGCACCCCCAGCGGAGAGGAGGCGAGTGAATGGCCAGGAAACGCACGGCCAAGACAGAGACCACGACCCCACGACCGCCAACGGCGGTGGCCCCAGAAGGCATTGCCGTCGAGGGCGGCATCCACGCCGGGCGGGACGTGATCATGGGGGACCAGTACAACGACCTGCGCCAGCAGGTGGCCCAGATCGGTACGCCCGCCGAGTTCGTGGTCCAGGTGCAGGCGCTGCAAGCACAACTGGCGGCGCTCAAGCAGCAGCCGGGCCTGCTCCCGGCCCAGGTGCAGACTCTGGAGGTCGTGGAAGGGAACGTCAAGGAAGCGGTCGAAGAGGCGCAGAAGCCGGAGCCCCTGGCCGCGCGCATCACCGCCACGCTGACCGGGGCCTCCGCCGTGATGGACTCGCTGTCCAAGGGCGTCCAGGCGGCGGTGGGGCTGGGGACCGTCCTGGCCGGCCTGGCCCACATCGCACTGCGGCTGTTCGGCGGCTAGCCTCCCTCTCCCTGCCAGGGAGAGGGTTGGGGTGAGGGTGTATTCTCCCTCTCCCTGGCAGGGAGAGGGCTGGGGTGAGGGTGGATGCCTCGCCGGTCGTGAGATGATCCAACTATTGTGCCAGCCGGGGTGAACGATGAAAGGGAAGACTGTCCGAGACGTCAAGGCCGCACGCGACGTGATCATGCGCGATCAGGTCAATATCACTTATGTCCTCAAGATGCCCGGCTACCAGCCGCCCAGCGACCTGCAGCGCCTGCGCAGCGACTACCTGGCCCACCTCCAGCGCACGTACCACGCGCTCGACTTTAAGGGCATCCCCCAACTGGAGACCTTTGCCCGCGAACTGCTGCTGGAGGAGGTGTACGTGCCGCTGGTGGCGCGGCCCGAGATGCCCGCCGGCGAGACGTGGGAGCGCCGCCTGGCCGGCCGCTTCCTGGAGCGGGATGCCCTGCCGGAAGAAGCGCTGGCCGCCATGGAGCGGGGCAGCGCGGCGCCGGTGCGGGTGGAGGAGGCGCTGGCCGCACAGAAGTGCGTCGTCGTAGCCGGCGATCCCGGCTCCGGCAAGACCACGCTGCTCAAGCACATGGCGCTGCGCCTGGCCGCCGAGCCGCGTGCGCCGCTCCCCATCCTCCTGCCCCTCAACGCCTACGCCGACGCCCTATCCCGCGCCGACTGCAGCCTGCAGCAGTACCTGCCGGAGTACTTTTCCGGGCTGGCCCAGGGCGTGGCCGGGCTGGCCCCGCTGTTCGACAGCGCCATCGCCCAGGGCCAGGCGGTGCTCCTGCTCGACGGCCTGGACGAGGTGCAGCGGGAACGCGCCCACCTGGCGAACAAGGTGGAGGTGTTTGCCCGCGAGGCGGCCACGCGCGGCAACCGGGTCGTCGTCACCAGCCGCATCGTCGGCTACCGCGAGGCGCCGCTGGCGGCCAAGGAGTGGGCGCTCTATACGCTGCTCGACTTTGACCGCGCGGCGATCGAGCAGTTCGCCACCCGCTGGTGTGTGGCCTTCGAGCGGAGCACGCTGGGCGACACCCCCGAGGCGCGCGCCGCGGCCGAAACCGAGCGCCGGGGTCTGATCGAGGCACTTGACGCCAACCCTGGCGTGGCCAACCTGGCCAGCAACCCGTTGCTGCTGACCATCCTGGCGCTCATCAAGCGGCAGGGGGTCACGCTGCCCAACCGGCGCGTCGAGTTGTACGAACTGTACCTCAAGACGCTCATCAGCGCCTGGAGCAAGGCGCGCGCGCTGGACCGGCGCCCTGCCGGCCTGCCGCTGGACTATTTGCAGACCATCTCGGTGTTGGGGCCGCTGGCGCTCTGGCTGCGCGAAGAGAACCCCACAGCGGGGCTGGTGTCCGAGGAGCGGCTGGTCGAATGGCTCACCGGCCACTTTACGGGCGAGGAATGGGGGCTCAAGCCCGGCCTGGCGGCAGAGCGGGCGCGCGCGTTCCTGGAGAGCGTGCGCAAACACTCCAACCTGCTCCTGGAGCGGGGGCAGGGGCGCTTCGGCTTCATTCACCTGACCTTCGAGGAGGCGCTGGCGGCCCGCGGGCTGGTCAAGGCGGGGCAACTGGACCTGGGCGAAAGCCTGGCGATCGTGCGGCGCCACCTGGCCGATGCGGGCTGGCGCGAGACGATCCTGCTGGCAGTGGGGGTGTGGGGGCTGGTGCGCGAGGAGCCGCTCAAGGCGGGCGAGGTCGTGCGGGCGATCTTGAGGGCCAAGTGCACCGGGGACGACGTGGGAAAGAACGTGCTGCTGGCCGGCGCGTGCCTGGAGGACGTGGGCGCGACCGGACTGGGGCGAGCGGTGGCCGACGAGGTGACCGGGGCGCTCCTGGCCGCGGCCCACGACCGCGCGTTGCCGCCGCCCGTGCAACGCGACGCGGGATTCGCGCTGGGCTGCACCGGCTGGCGGCCGCCCGACCTCGATGGCTTCGTCCCCATCCCGGCCGGGCCGTTCCTGTACGGCGACGAGAAGGAGACGGTGGCGATCGAGCAGGCCTTTGCGATCGGCAAGTACCCGGTGACCAACGTGCAGTACCGCCGCTTCGTCGAGGCGGGCGGCTACGGCCGCCGCGAATTCTGGAGCGACGAGGGCTGGGCCTGGCGCAGCGGGACGTACGACAGCAAAGCGCCGCAGGAATATCAGGACTGGCTGGCAAGGCGGCCGCCGGAGAAGCGCCATGAGCCCTTTTACTGGCACGACGCCGAATGGAACAACCCGCTGGCGCCGGTGGTGGGGGTCAGTTGGTTCGAGGCGCAGGCCTACGCCGCTTGGCTGGCGCAGGAGTTGGGCAGGCCCGTGCGCTTGCCGACGGAGGAGGAGTGGGAACGCGCCGCCCGGCACACCGATGGGCATGAGTACCCGTGGGGTGACGCGTTCGACCGCCAGCGTCTCAACTGCGCCGAGTTCTGGGGCGGGCAGGATGATCTGGATTGGGCCAAATGGCTTGAGGGCAAGGGTTTCGAAATCGCGTCCACTACACTGGTTGGGCAGTTTCCCGGTGGGGACGGCGTGGCGGGGGTGAGCGATATGTGCGGCAACGTGTGGGAGTGGACTACCTCCGAGGGGGAGCCTGGATCCGAGCGGCGTGTGGTGCGTGGGGGGTCGTGGAGCTACGATCTGAGGCTCGCCCGCTGCGCTTTCCGCCTCAGGTTCATTCCAGTCGACTTCTCCAGCAATGTGGGGTTGCGGGTGGTGGTTTCCCGTGGCTCTCCCGCTTTCTGAATGCTGAATGCTGGCTGCTGAGAGGCATCGTGAAACAGAACCCGGCGGGAGAGACTGGGAGAGCCGGGGTTGAGAGGGCCGAGCCTGTGGCCTACTCTGCCTGCAGTGTCGCACCGGCGTACAGTTGGCGGGCATGTTGGATGATCCTTTCCTGCGCGGAAACATTGACCAGCAGGTCGCCGGTGCGGGCGTCCACATCCACCGTGCCCACCTGTCCCACGTCACCCAGGCCCGGTAGCGAAAGCACCACCGGCACGCGCCAGGTGATCTGCTCGCCGGAGACGACCAACTCGGGATCGCGCGCGATCAGCCCGGTACCCAGTTCGGTTACCACCTGGCGGTTCACCTGGCGCCGGGCCTCTTCAGCGATGACGTCAGAGTCTAGGCAAAGTTGCGAGGTTGCCATTGTGACCATAGTTCCTCGCGTGCCTGACGAAATGCCTTTTCATCGTCTTCTGACCAGATGCCATGCAGCCGACGCACAATGCGCAAGCGACGGGCGCGCTCTTCTTTGGAGAGAGGAGCCGGTGTGGGAGCTGCATTCCCCTTGATAGTAAGCGTATTGTCCATTGTCCACACCTCACTGCGTCGTAGACTTTCGCTGAAGACACCTGGGTGTCAATCTATGGGAAACGAGTAGTGTCAGTATACCATTGCTCTCCTGGTTGGTCAATCTATCGGGCCTGTTCGATGTCAAGCCGGACACTTGTACTTACGGAGGTATCTCAAAGGAGTAGTTCATGAGGCCTAATCCTGTTCTACGTAAACTTGGCTTTGCCAACGAAGACCGCGTCGTCATCATCCACGCCGACGACGTCGGCATGTGCCAGGCCACGCTGCCGGCCTTCGCCGACCTGGTGGATTTCGGCCTGGTCTCCTGTGGCGCGACGATGGTGCCGTGCCCGTGGTTTCCCTCGCTCGCCGCGTACTGCCGCCAGCACCCGGGGGTGGACCTGGGGGTGCACCTCACGCTCACCAGCGAGTGGGACGGCTACCGTTGGGGGCCGCTCTCAACCCGCGACCCGGCCTCCGGCCTGATAGACGAAGAGGGTTACTTGCACCGGCGGTCGGAGGAGGTGTACGCGCATGGCGACGCGGCGGCCGTCGGGCTGGAGATGCAGGCGCAGGTGGCCCGCGCACTGTCCGCCGGGATTGACGTGACCCACGTGGACACCCACATGGGGGCGGTCGCCCATCCCCGTTTCATCCCCGCCTACGTCCAGTTGGCGCTGGAGCACCGCCTGCCGGCGATGATGCTGCGGCTGGACGAGGCGGGCTGGCGAGAGATGGGCATGGACGGCGAGACGGCCGCTTTCGCCGCCCGCTTCGTGCAGCAGTTGGAGGAGCAGGGGCTGCCGCTCCTGGACCGGCTGACGGGGTTGCCGCTGGACCAAGCAGGGGACCAGGTCGAATTGGCCAGGCGAACGTTCGACGTGCTGCCGGCAGGAGTGACGCACCTGATCATCCACCCGGCCCAGGACACGCCTGAACTGCGCGCTATCGCGCCGGACTGGGCGGGCCGGGTGGCCAATTACCGGGCCTTTATGAGCGAAGAGCTACGCGACACCGTCAGGAATTCCGGGGTGCAGGTGATCGGCTACCGGGCGGTGCGAGCGCTGATGCGGGAGGGCTGACCCTGACCCCCGTTCGTAGTCACACGGTAATGGCTGCGTAGGTGCAGTCCATCTCATCCCAGGCCAACTCAAATTCCAGCCGGGATACGGCCTGTGGGGCCACGTCGAAAAAAGGGTCGTCGAGGTAAACCCTCTGCTCGTCCATGCCCACGACGACCACAGCATGTTGGACGGCTTCAGACCAATAGCCCAGATGCACCGTGTGCACAAACGCGATGCAGGGAATACCCCGTGCGATCCGTTCGGCAAAGTCGCCCAGCGTGCCCGAGCCATATTCGACCGAGATGCCCAACGTCGAAAGCCGCGTGACGTTCGAGGCAGGGGCACCCAGGTCAGGTGTGACATCCAGCAGGCTCAGCAACTGGCTGTAGCGGATGGGCTGCCCCAAGTATGCGAGGACCATCGCCGCGCAAGCGGCCAGGCAGTCGGACCTATGGCGTTGCTTCTGGTGGGAGACGGACAGCCAGGGCGTGGGCATTACGCTTGATTTCCTCGATGGTGTTCGGCGCGAGCAGTAGTTCGCCGCTCTCGGCGTCCACGTCTATAAAGCCAGCCTGTCCGACAACGCCCTGGTCGGGATACGTCAATACCACCGGGACGCGCCAGACCAATCGGTGTGTTTCGACCAACGTGGGTTGCTCACCACCCATTAGATAGCTGATCTTGTCCAGGACAAAGCGGTTCACTTTGCGCCGGGCTGCCGCAGCGGTGACATGGACATGCGGGGGGACAATCTGCAGGCGTACCGTTTGGTGCTCCTGCAGGGCTGTGTCCTGTAAAGGCACCAGGACCCCCCCCTCGTATCTGGCAGTAATTGTGTCTGTCATTGGGTCAGGATCTCTCATCGCTCACACCTTCGCCTCGGCAACGCAGTGATCATTCTCAATCCCCTTGTGGATTGGATGAACGTCAATTTGTGTCAGTATACCATCGCTCCCACAGTTGGTCAACTGACCGACGCGCAGTCGTATTCTGGTGTCTTATCCTTCGAATTCGGAAACGTATCTCAGCCGGCCATCTGCTCCCGGCTCCAGCCGGTGCAGGTCCCATTTCTGGGACTTGCTGCGCGGGCGCTCCAGTTTCTGGGCGAACAGCACTCTGTGGCCGTCGGTGCGCAGGCAGATCATGCCGTAGACGGCCACGCTACGCTCCAATTGCTCCACCGCCCGCTCGAACTGCCGCTGCGCCTTCTGCTTCTGCTCTGCGGTCTGTGCCTCGGTCACCGCCCGCTGGAGTTCCAGGAACCGTTGCCTGAGTTCGTAGGGATGCTTGATGTTCTCCTCGGACGAGCGGGCCAGTTCGATGCTGAAGATGAGGGGACGGGAGCCCCGGCTGTTCTTGCCCAGCGCCCCTAGCGTGTCCGGGCGGGGATGGCAGTGCGGCTCGGCGTCGCCGCTGGACACCACGACCGCCAGTGGGTTGACCGCCCGCAGGAAGACGTCGGTAAAGTCGGCGCTGCCGTGGTGGCAGGCCTTGAGGACGTCCGCTTCGAACGTGCGGCGGGCGGCCGCGACGACGGCCTGCTCGTCGGCTTCCGTCGCCGCCGGCAGGGGTAGCCCGGTGGTTTGGGACAGGAGATATTCCTCCGCCGGAATGTTCAGGTCGCCGCCCAGGATCACGGACACGTCCCGATAGACCAGCCGCAGGAGGATAGAATTGCCGTTCTTGGTCTTGCCATCGTTCACGAACCAGCGCAAGGCTCGCTCGCCCGCTGGCCCTGGTTGGGGGATGGGGGCCAGCACCTGGATGGACAGTGCCTTGCCGGCTTCGTATCCCGGCACGTACCCGTCGTCGGCGCACAGCATGCGAATGTCCCCCACGCGCCCGCTGTCGGCGGCTGCCTTGAGCATCAGCGGGTACTGGAGTTTGTCCACGCGCGCCGGGTCGCCCACGATCCGCCGCAGGGCCGCCAGGTCGGCCACCACGTCGGTCAGGTAGGTCTGCCCGCTGGCCGGGTCCTGCCACGTGGGGCCGAACCCGCTGGCAGCGCCAGCGCGGATGAGTACATCCGGAGCACGCTCGACGATGCCGTTGTGGTAGATGGTCTGGAAACGGACCATTTCGTCGTCGAGCAGCGGCTTGAAGCCATAGTAGTGGTCGGCGTCGGGATGGGTGATGACGGCGGCCTCGAAGGTGATGGCCTTGCGGAAGTGGCCGAAGCGCCAGCGCAGGAAGCGAACCATGTTGTCGCCGGCGCCCGCGTCCACCAGGATGAAGCGGTCTTCTGGCGTGACGATGAGGCAGCCATCCCCCTGGCCGATGTCTACAAAGTTCACCTCCAGCACCCGCTCGGACTGGAGCGAGTCCTGGTGCAGCCATCCTGTTTGGCCGCGGGACTTGACCCGTCGCCAATTGCCCTGGGCTTCCTGGATAGAGAGCCAGTCTCCCCAGATGAGGTGCTGGACGGCTTTCTTGCCCCGGGTGCTACCGGGGACGGGTTGTTCGTACATGACGGCCTCGGGATAGGCCACGTAAGCGATCTGTTCGGCGGGCATAGGTCCTCCTCTCCAAATGGCACATCAACAAGTCAGCAAATCAGCAAGTCGGCAGGTCAGCGAGCCAGCGCATCGGCGAGGATGTCCATTCCTCGGTCTACCAGCGCCGGGTCGGCCTGGGAGCCCATGTGGCCGATGCGGAACACGCGACCGGCCAGCGGTCCCAGCGAGCCGCCGACCCCCATCCCCCGCGCCCGCAACCGCCGGTCCAGTTCCTCCCACCCCGGTGCTTCTGGCACCCGCAAGGCAGTGACGGTGGGGGAACAGGCGGCCTCGTCCACCGGGTAGAGTGCCAGGCCCAGCGCCCTGGCCCGCTCGCGGCAACGTTGGGCGACCCGGGCGTGGCGTGCGTAGACTTGCTCCAGTCCTTCGTCGAGGATCAGGCGGCAGGCTTCGTGGAGCGCGGCCAGGCTGGCCCAGGCCGGGGTGTAGGGGTACCAGCGCCTGGCCAATGCGTCCCGGTAAGGGAGCAGCGCGTCGTAGCCCGGATAGTTGACCTGGGCGATGACCTCCCAGGCTCGCTCGCTCACGGCCACGGCCGCCAGGTCGGGGAAGGCGGACAGCGCTTTCTGTGTGCCGATCAGGCACAGGTCAATGCACCACTCGTCGGTGAGTACCGGCGCGCCGGCGGCGCTGGCGACGGCGTCCACGTAGTAGAGCGGCACGTCGTAGCGGCGCACCAGCTCCCCGACCAGGCCGGCCGGGTTCAGGGTGCCCGAGGGGGTCTCGCAATGGACGGCGGTCACCATCCTGGGCCGGAAGTCTCGGATGGCCTCCTCGACGGGCTCGGGGCGGATGACCTCGTCGTAGTCAAACTCGACCCACCGCACGTCGGCTCCGAGCGCGGCGGCCATCTCGCCGATGCCGTGGCCGAAAACGCCCGTGCTCAGCGCCAGGACGCGCTCGCCCGGCCGCAGGCAGCTCTTGAGCGCCCCCCACAGGGCGATCATCCCTTCGCCGGTCATGATGGCGACCTGGTTCCGGGTGGCCAGGATCGTGCGCAGGTCCTCCTGGACCTCGGCGTACAGTTGGCTGTACTCGGGTTCCAGGTCGGCCGAGGCATAGTCGGTCAGGTAGGCCCGGCGCACCGACTCGGGCACGCGGGTCGGGCCGGGGACGAGGGGAACGTCGTAGGTCAACATACGACTCCTCCTTGGATGGGGAAATTGTAACACAATGGGATGGGCAAGGCAAGCGGACCTTGCCGAGAGCTCGAAAGTGTGCGATGTGTTGCATACCTCCGCCAAAACTTTCGGGAAGGTAGCGCACTTGCCAAGGGCACGGATGGTGGTATAATTTTACCCACAATGAACGTCCACTTGCGTAACCGAGGAAACCTGATACGGAACTGGACCAGGCTCGCCGCCGGGCGCTCAATGAGGAGCGATGCGATGGCAGCATTTGAGCAGCAGTACCACGCCAGCACCGCCCAGTGTACGGCGGCGCGGCGGATGGCCCTGGAGTACGAGACCACTTTTTCGCCAGGGGAGGAATAGCGAGCAGTACGTGATTGGCTCAGTTGGCGAGGAGCGCGGGGTCTCACTCAAGGCCCCGCGCTTTTTTGTTATCGGATGTACTCATCCGCGTTGGCTCTATCACGCAGGTGCGACAGTGGAGTGAGATCGTATGGCAACGAGTGTTCTTCTACTCAACGCGACGTATGAACCCCTGCGGGTCATTCCCGTCCAGCGGGCGGCCAACCTGCTGATGCGGGGGGTGGCCGAAGGGGTCGAGGGTGTGGCGGCCCGGCTGCACACGCCCAGCACGGTGTTCGAAGTCCCTTCCGTGCTGCGGCTGCGCTACTATGTGCACGTGCCCCGGCGCGGAGCGGTGTGGAGCCGGAAGGGGGTCCTGGCTCGCGACGGCTACGCCTGCGTGTATTGTGGCGCTCGCATCGGGGGATGGCACCGTGGGCGGGTCCTCACGCGCGATGACTTTACGGTAGACCACCTGCTCCCGCGTAGCGTGGGTGGGGGGAACACCTGGGGCAACACGGCCTGCGCCTGCCGCTGGTGCAACGGGCGCAAGGGGAACCGCACGCCCCACGAGGCCGGCATGCGGTTGCGCTGGGAGCCTAAGACCCCGCGCGTCAATTACGTGGTCGCCTCCGGCGAGGTGCCCACTGAGTGGAGGGTTTACCTGCGGGTGTGAATGCGGGACAAGAGGACGCCTGGCGCTTACAGAAACCGCCGGTCGATCGGATGTACTCATCCGCCAGTACCGGCGGTTTCTTTACTGTCGCTATTCATCACCTGGTACGCGCTCGTTCCCCCGGTGCTGTTCCTGCTCCTGGCCTGGCTCCTGTACCACAAGGAGCCTCACTGGCTCGCCTTCGCCGGGCGAGCCTGGATCGGGGTGGGGCTGTGGTTCCTGGTCCAGTACATCCTGCGGGCACCGAGGCGGACCAGCAGGCCATCCAGTACCTGCAGGACAGACTGCGCGAGTTCGGCTTTACCGATGGACGCGTTGCTGCGCTTCAATCTCAACGTGTGGACGGTTGT
>Ga0307376_10000366_pt1 | contig 58536 bp, 65 predicted proteins | sample TR2MG_FD_202536 | JGI IMG/M metagenome (GOLD analysis project Ga0307376, IMG submission 202536) | Soil microbial communities from Risofladan, Vaasa, Finland - TR-2 | ecosystem: Environmental > Terrestrial > Soil > Coastal area > Acid sulfate soil | place: Finland: Risofladan, Vaasa | collected...
TTTCGCGACGAGGGGGAAGTCCTCCGGCCGGCGGATGCTCTCCAATTCCAGATCCACGTCCAGCTCGGGCCAGTAAAGATGGCCTTTCGCCGGCATCTCGACCGCGCAGACCGCGGCGATCGTGGCGCCCTGGAACCAGGGGAAATGATCGTAGTCGAGGAACAGTTCTTCGTCCTCGATCGCGAGCCAGATGCCGAAACGCGTCACTAAAGGGCCATCGCGAAAGACTGTCGGGCTCACATGGCTACAATAGTCCGCCTCGCCGGCGAAATCAAGTTGACCTCTCCTGTGCGCTCGATTATGCTTTCCCCATCCTGACATCGATCGGAAACCACATGAACCGCGTGCCCCTCATGCCTTCCCCGACGTCGACCCGCAAACGGCTATCAGGAATCCTTCTTTCGGTGGCAGCGGTCGCCTTTCTCGCGCTCGGCGCCCAAGGCTCCTTCGCGCAGGCCGGCGCGGCTACGAATGCCCCGGCACAGAGCGGCGCGGCGCAGGCCGGCGCGGCTACGAATGCCCCGGCACAGAGCGGCGCGGCGCAGGCCGCTTCCCAGGACGGCGCCGCGCCCGCCGCCTCCGCCCAGGTCGGCACAGCCCAAACCGCACCCGAAGCAGCGCCGCCCAAGGATGCGGCCTCGCTCCTCGGCCGGGTGCGCACGCTCGGCTTCGTAGCCAAGCTCGTCACCCTGGGCGATGGCTCGAAGTGGATCAGGAACGCGGTCGAGGAAGAGACGGTCCTGCCGGGTCGGCTCGACGACCTTCTCGCGCTCCTCTGCGACTACCGGGACTCTCCCAAGGTCTTCTCCCGGATCGCGTCGGTGCGCGTGCGCTCGAAAGAGGGCGACGTGGCCGTGACCGAGCAGAAAAGCGTCGTGAAGGCGCTTGGCTTCCAGTACGCCTCGACCCTCCTCTTGCGCAATGTGCTCACGCGGGCGTCGCCGAACTCGGCCACGCTCAGCTTCACCATGATAGGCGGCGACGGCAGCTGCCGCAGTTCCGCGGGCGGCTGGGAACTGAATGAGCTGGAACTCGACGGCGGTCCCGCGGTGCTCGTCAAATACCACACCGACATGCTCGTCCGTCCCGACTTTCCCATGCAGCTTCAGATCATGCAGCTCTTCGGCCAGGGCGACTTCGAGCACATGATGCGGGAACTCGAGCGCGCCTTCGCCGCCCGGAGCGCCGCCCACGGCCAGAAAGGCTGAACCCGCGCCTCTCTCCCTCTCTTTCTCGTATTGGCACAGAGAGCGGAAGAAAGACGCAGAGACGCAAAGGCTTTCGAGCCTGGAGCGCACTGTCTCCCCATGCTTCTCTCCCTCCATAAGATTGAGAGAAGTCAACTGAACTGAATCAAGCGCCGGCCCACCAGAACGTCTTTGCGCCTCCGCGCCTCTCTCCCCTCTTTCTCTCGGTATCCGGAAGGCCCGTGCGCCATCAACTTCGCAGTCAGTTGCGGTAGTTGTCGCTGACCTTGATCAGAAGCAGCAGCCCCAGCCGCTGGCTCCCGGGCAGGAGCCGGTTGTTCATGACCTCGCTGTTGTCCGGCCCGAAGACCATGGGCAGGCCGATCTGGATGGTGGTGAGGGCCGCGGCATTGAGCTGGATGAAGGGCGCGATCATGCAGGAGCCGTCCGACCAGTTCTGCTGCCACAGGAGGTTGAGCCCGACATTGGACTGTCCCAGGCGATCGAATTTGACGGTGAAGGCCGAGTTGTGCCCTCCGGGACCCGTCTCGTCGTCGAGCCAGTTCGTGTAGGTCGAGCCGTCGCGCTCCCCGTTGTAGGCGTACTCGGCGTAGAGCTTGATGCCCGCGTCCGCCCAGTCGCGCCCGATCCCGAACACGAAGGAGGGATAGATGCGCTGCACTTCCCCGCCCACGTAGATGCCGCCGCCCGAGGGGATGTCGCTCGCGATGTTGTTGTACATGAGGTGGTAGGGGAAGGCGACCACCGCCTCGGCGGAGAGGTCGAAGCCGAAGGCGCTCGTCTTCGCGGTCAGAAGCCCGCGCGGGTGCAGGAGGTACTGGGTGAAGCCGCCGATGTTCCACTCGACGGGGCCGGTCACGAGATCGTAGAGGAGCCCCAGGCCCATGTAGCGGGGATCGGGCGAGGAGGTGTTCGGGAAGCCGTAGTTGGCCAGGTCGGCCCGGCCCAGGAAGGTGAAGCCGTCCTTCTCGAAGGGCACGTAGGCCTTGAAGGAGACCGGGTGGCTCACCGTGCTCGTGTTGGTGATGAGATTCGTCTTCTGCCACAGCGGCGTGAGACTCGTCGACCAGCCGGGCAGGCCGCGCGAGGGCAGGTCGCCCAGCTGGAAGAACTGCGAATTGCCCCAGCCGTAGTTGAACACTCCCACCCGGAAGAAGACGGTGTTGAGGAAGGAGTAGTCCACGAAGAGCTCCGAGACCTGCAGGGCGGGGGCCGTGCCCGAGGCGGGCGGAAAGTCGTACTCCATGGCCAGGCGGAGGCGCATCTCGTCGGCGGGCCGGACCTCGACGCCGAGGAGGGCGGAAAACGAGGCCCCGCCCTCGAGGCCCAGATGCTGGGACAGGTCGCTCGCCGGCGGGAAGGCCTTGTAGCCGAAGCCCGCGTCGCCGTAGAGATTCAGGGAGCTGAAGAAGTGGAGGCGGCTGTCCTGCACCTCCTCGATCTTGGCCGCGGCGGGCACCGTCGCCTTGGGGATGACCGCGCCCTGATCGAAGAGGTTGTCGACATTGTCGGGCGACTGCGCCGGAGTCTGGTCGGCGCCCGGCGCCGTGCCGGCGCTCTGGGCCGCGAGAGGCGCCGCGAGAGGGGCCGCCAGGAGGGCCAGGCCGAGCGCTAAAAGCGGCGCGACGCGGAGGGAGCTATTCACTCAGCTTTTCCAGCCAGGCCTTGGTGAAGGTGGCGTCGGGCAGCCGCGCCAGGGAAGGCCGGCTGATGGTGTAGATGGTGCGCTCCTTCTCGAACACCCCGTTGATGACCGCCCCTTTCAGCTCGTCGACGATGACCACCGTCTGGGGCACGAAGTGATCGCCCACCTTCTGGTACACGGGGAAGGCCGTGGTGCGCACGTGCTGCCCCGAGAAGCTGAAGTCCTCGGTCTTGCGCGGCAGCCCGTCCTCGCTGATCCAGATCTTCATCTTGGGGAAGGTGATGTCGTTGGACTTGGCCGCGAGGTCGAGCACGGTGCAGTCGTACTGGCCGAGCTTCTCGCGGCTCCGGCCCGTGACCTTGTAGTCGCCGGCGAGGTTCGAGCGGGTGAAGTCCGAGTTGCGGGCGTTCATGTTCTGGAAACGGTCCTTGGCGCTCGTGAAGGTGAAGCGCCGCGACACCGGGTCGTAGAACCAGAGATTGTTGCCCGACTTGAGATAGCCCTTGCCCTTGTCCTCGATGGGATAGAGCATGACGATGAGGTAGGTGTTCTCGCTGTCGCGGCGGAAGACCATGGCCTGCTTGGTGCTCCTGCCCTGGCCCGGAGTCTCCTGGACGAAGGTGTATTCGGCCGAGAAGTCCGAGTTCGGGAAGGTGACGAGGGCGTCGGCCTTTTTCAGCATGGCGATGGGATTGGACTGCTGGGCGAAAAGCGGAGGCAGGACCGCCATCGCCGCGAGGGCGAGCGCCAGACCGCGGCGCGATCGAAGGCTGTGCATCAGCATGAGTACTCCTAGCTTTATTCGGCGCTCAGGGCGACGACCGGTTCAATGGCCTGGGCGGCCCTGGCCGGACTCCAGGCGCCTATCAGGGTTACGAGCGCGATGAGAGCCGCGTCGAAGCCGAGCGTGTCGAGGTTCATCACCCAGCTCAGGCGCCCCCTGTCCAAGAATATATCGAAACCAGCCACCGCGTTCAGCCGGAAAAGCGACAGGAGCTCGAGGGCGCCGAGGCTCAAAACGAGGCCGAAGGCGATGCTGCACACCGCGAGGAAAAACGCCTCGACGAGGATGAGGTTGCGCACCTGAGCGCGCTGCATGCCCACGGCCCGCATGGTCCCGAGCTCCTTGGTCCGCTCGTAGATGATCACGCGGTACAGATTGACGATGCCCGCCACGACCACCACGAACAGGAGGACGAGAATGGCGTAGCTCACCAAGGTCAGCGCGTCTATCATGGTCTTGATCTCGGACATGAAGCCCATGGTCGTGAGCGTGCCGTAGTGGAAGCCCTGGTAGGGTGCGGCGCGCGCGGCGTCCAGCTCATTCTGGTTGTGCAGGGGAGGGAAGACGGGCATCAGGGCCGACATGGCCTTGAGCACCCTGGCGGCGACCTCGTCGGCCTGGCGGTAGTCGCGGAGGTAGAGGCCGATCATGTCCTCCTCTCCCGCCGGGCGTCCGAGCAGGAGGTTGAGCGAAGCCCGGTCGACGTAGACCGTGTAATAGCCGAAGATGCTCGCCTCGCGGAAGATCGCCTTGACGATGAAGGTACCCGTGTCGATGGCCCCGCCGTCCCGCGTGACCTGGAGGGTCACCTGGTCGCCCACCCGGGCCCCGGTGCGCTTGGCCGTGACGTCGGAGATGAGGATGCCGTGCGGGTCCGACATGCCGTTCGGATCGCCCGAGACGAACTCCATCTTGCCGATCGCCGGACCCTCGACCGACCAGTCCATGCCGATCACCCGCCGCATGCGCACCGAATCGCCGTTGAAGAACACCACGCCGTCGTTGCCGTAGAGCACGCGGCGCGAGATGATTTCGGGCTTCACTCCCGAGTTCCCGATGGCCTTCAGGATGGGAGCCTCGTCGCCGATCTTGGCCAGGCCGGGATTCTTCTGGTAGCCGAGGATCATGACCTGCCCGCCGTAGAAGCGGGCGCCGCGGATGTTGATCTGGTTCGTCACCCCGTCGATGAGGCTCTGGAGGACCGTGACCACGAAGAAACCGCCCGCGATGGCCAGACCCAGGAGGATGAAGCGGCGCCCGTTCCGGACGAAGTTGCGGTAGGCTATCAGAATCGTCGTCATCCAGCCCCCTAGACCTTCTGGATGGCCCGCACGGGCTGGATGCCGAGGGCCAGGCGCACCGGATAGATCCAGGCCACGGCCCCGAGCGCGACGGCGGCGGCGAAGGACTGGAGAACGTTCGCCGAGGATATGATCGGGCGCAGCGAGTTGCCGCCGAAGAGGAGAACCAGGATCTGGTTCGAGAAGTGCAGGGGGAGGCGGTGGATGAGCTGGACGAGAGCCTCCCCCAGGACGACCCCCGCCAGACCCGCCGCGGCCGAAAGCGCCAGCGTCTCGATGACGAAGAGGCCGCGCACGAAGCCGCGCTGCGCCCCTATGGCCCGCATGGTGCCGATCTCCGAAGTCCGTTCGAACACCGACATCACGAGCGAGTTCATGGTAAGCAGGAGGACGATCGCGGCTATCATGCCCACGCCGATGTAGAACACGATCTGCATCACGAAGACATAGACCGCCAGGGCGCCCGCGGTGCCGCGCCAATCGCGCACCTGGGCTTGCCCCCCCGCGGCCGCGAGGGCGGGGCGGATCGCCGCGGCTGCCTCGCCCGGGTTTCCCTTCGCCCGCACCAGGATGAAGTGCCAGGCCCCGTCGTGGCCCAGGGGCGAAGGAGCCGCGGCCGCGCTGCGCACCTCGCTGAATATCTTCCTTAGATCGTTCACGGACACCGGCGCGGCCGAGGCTTTGCCGGAGCCCGCGCCCGAGTCGGCCGCGAGGGCGGGAGGAGGCGTCGCCGCGAACAGGGAGTTGATGTCCAAGCCGCCTGCGGCCATGGCGTCGAGCGCCTTGCCGCCCGTCCCCGGAGCGGAGCCTTCGTCGATCTGGGAGTAGCCGCAGAGCGAGCGGAGAATCCGGCCGTCGGTTATGACCACGCGGTCCAGGGCGGAATTGCTCGGTTGATACTGCAGGATGCCGACCAAGGCGGCGTCGCGGATGGCGAAGCTCTGGTCCCTGAAGAGCGAAAGCTGGATCCGCTGGCCGAGCGCCAGACGCTTGCCCTGCGCCTTCTCGATCTCCTTCGCGCGATCCTCCGTGATCACGACCCAGTCGGAATCGCCCGGCTGCGGCGGGCCTCCGAGCACGAAGCGCAGATTCGAGAAGAGGCGGAAGTACTCGTCCCCGATGACGCCCAGGCCCAGGCCCGGGCTGCGCGCCCCTCCCGCCTCGACCAGGAGAGGCGAGGAGAGCACATAGGCGAAGGAGGCCACCGAGGGCAGTTTCGCGAGCTGGTCCCCGATTTTCGCGGCGTTGACGATGACCGGCTCGGACTCATACTCGCCGATGACCGGAATATCCGGCCCGAAGAGGCTGAAGGACTGATCGCTTTTCGCGCTGATGGAGAGGTCGGCCGTGAATTGATCCGAAAACGTGCGCTGGATGCCGCCTACGGAGCTCTCGAGCACGGCGTTGCCCACGAAGAAAATAGCTACGCCCACCGCAATGAGCGCGCCGATCACGAGGTTTTTGCGCCACCGGCGCCCGAGATTCCGGAAAGCTATGCGTAGTAAGATCATGTGAAACTCTGATCAATATACTGTCATCGACAAGCTTTCTGGAAGTGCCCCCTCCGTTCCCTGGACTCGGAAATCTTTGGATCCGAGCTTGCATCATCCGGGCTACTGTGCTACTTTGTTGTTCACCGATTGAACGTTCGGGCTTGCGCGAGCGCTTTCACCGCTTCGCATCAGGCTCGGCCGGTTCGCTTCGGAACAAACGCCTGTCGCCGCGGAGAGCGTGTTTCGGCCGCCTCCTGCAGGCGCCGGCCGCCATCGCCTGCGGCGATCCGCTCCCCATGGGCGCGGAGGCCCTCCCGTGCCGCAAGGCTTAGGCCCCCGCGGGTGTTCCGAAGAGTGTCGAGATTCCCACCGCAATCATGGATCATAGTTATACCGAACTGAGCGTTCTCCAGTCCATCTACGAGGCCGAGCTCGCCTCGGCCAAGCTCACCCAGCGCGAAGTGGCTCGCAGCGCGAGTCTCTCCCTGGGCATGACCAATGCGCTTTTAAAGCGTCTGGCCGAGCGCGGCTGGATCAAGCTCACCAGAGCCTCGACGCGGAGCGTCTCGTACGCCCTCACCCCGGAGGGCGTCAAGGAGATAGCCCGGCGCACGGCGCGGTTCTTCCGGCGCGCCGCCCAGAACGCCGACCTCTACCGCGAGCGGCTCGAGAAATTCCTCGTCTCCACCAAGCAAGAGGGCGCCTCGACCGTCGTGCTCTCGGGCGAGAGCGAAATGGACTTCATCCTCGACTACCTCTGCGAGCGCCACGGCATGGTCTTCGTCAAGAGCGCCGACCCCGAGCGCGCCCGGATCCTCGCGCGGCGAGCGGGCGTCGTCCTTCTCGTCTCCGAGTTCTCCGACGACGGTCACGGCGACGGCGCAGTCCGCCTCGCCGAAATCCTCGCCAGCGCCGAGAGCTGAAGCCACCGGCGCCGGCCGCCGATCATGGAGCGTCGAACCACGATGAACGACGACGAACGAGTCCTGGCCGCGGGCGCGGCGACCATGCGGGCGTTTTGCGAAAAGCGCGCGGCTGAGGAGGAGAAGCTCCGTATCGGGCGCATCGCCGAAGCCCGAGCCGCTCTGCCCTCCCTGGTCGAAGAAATCCGGCGCATCGACCCCGGCATTCGCACGATACTGCTTTTCGGATCGCTCGCTCGGGGCGAGCCCCGGAACGAGCGATTCGATATCGATCTCGCGGTGGATTCGGACAACTATCTTCAGCTCGTTTCCTGGGCTCTCGATCAGAGCTTCGCCGTCGATGTGGTATGTCTCGAAGATCTCGATCCCGCGTTTCGCGCGTCCATCCTCGAATATGGGAGGGTTTTATATGAGCGAGCCCGATAGTGCCGCTCTCGCCGTTCTTCAGGGAGAACTGGAGCAGGACCTTGCCGCATTGCCCTCGCTCGTCGACGAGAACCGCCGCGCCGCCGCCAGGATCGAATCCGGCGCCCGCGACAGTCTCGATTATGCGGCCCTCGGGTACACCATACACAATCTGTACTGTTTGATGGAAAACAGCTTTTTCAGAATCGCCAAGACCTTCGAGAACAACCTTGGAGACTCAGGATGGCATCGCGAACTTCTGGAACGCATGCTTGTGGCCGTGCCGGGAATCAGGCCTGCCGTCCTTACGGCCGATCGGCTGGCCTACATAGACGAACTCCGGGCATTCAGGCATGTCTTCAGGAACATCTATCGAACCAGTCTCAAGCCGGCGAAAGTGATGATCGCGCAAGCTTCGGTAGAGCCGGCTTGCGAAGCTTTCGGGAAAGCCGTTTCCGGTTTCATAGCCACCCTCGCCGCGGCGGGGTACTGATTTTCGAAAGGAACACGTATATGAGCAGCATTGCCGTTGCGGGAACGGGATACGTCGGACTGGTGAGCGGGGCCTGTCTCGCCGACTTCGGGAACTCGGTCGTCTGCGTAGACAACAACGAGAAGAAGATCGCCGAGCTCAAGGCGGGGGGGATCCCCATCTACGAGCCCGGCCTCGACGACGTGGTCTCGCGCAACGCGGCCGCCGGGCGCCTGGCGTTCGGCACGGACCTCGCCGCCGCCGTGCGTGCGAGCGAGGTCGTCTTCGTGGCCGTGGGCACGCCGCCCGCCGACGACGGGAGCGCCGACCTCCGCTACGTCGAGGCCGTCGCGCGGGAGGTGGCCCGGGCCATGGACGGCTACAAGGTCATCGTCGACAAGAGCACGGTGCCGGTGGGCACGGCGCGCAAGGTCCGCGCCTGGATAGCCGAGGAGCTGGCGAAGAGGGGCGCCAAGCACGAGTTCGACGTGGTGTCCAACCCCGAGTTCCTGCGCGAGGGCTCGGCCGTGCAGGACTTCACCCACCCCGACCGCGTGGTGATCGGGGCCGAGAGCCCCAAGGCCCGCGCGATCATGAAGGACGTGTACCGCTCCCTCTACCTCAACGAGACGCCCTACATCGAGACCAACCTCGAGACCGCCGAGATGATCAAGTACGCCTCGAACGCCTTCCTGGCGGTGAAGATCACCTTCATCAACGAGATCGCCAACCTCTGCGAAAAGGCCGGGGCGAACGTCCAGGACGTGGCCAGGGCCATGGGCCGGGACGGCAGGATCGGCGCCAAGTTCCTGCACCCGGGCCCCGGCTACGGCGGCTCCTGCTTCCCCAAGGACACCCAGGCCATGGCCCGCACGGGCCGGGACTTCGGCGAGCCCCTGTCGATAGTGGAAGCGACCATCGAGGCCAACGAGCGGCAGAAGGAGCGCATGGTCCGGAAGATCGAGGAGGGCCTGGGCGGCCTCCGCGGCAAGACCGTGGCGATGCTGGGCCTGGCCTTCAAGCCCAACACCGACGACATGCGCGAGGCTCCGGCCATAGCCGTGTGCGAGGCCCTCGCCGCGGCCGGCGCGAAGATCCGCGCCTGGGACCCCGCGGCCATGAAGGAAGCCTCCTGGCGCCTCGAATCGATCGCGCAGAGCCTGACCTTCGCCTCGGACGAGTACGACGCCCTCTCCGGCGCCGACGCCCTCGTGCTCATGACCGAGTGGAACCAGTTCCGCAACCTCGACCTCGACCGCGTCAAAGGCCTCCTGAAGTCGCCCAACTTCTTCGACCTCAGGAACGTCTACAAGCGCTCCGACCTGGAAGAGCGGGGCTTCCGCTACTTCGGCGTGGGGCAGTGAGCCGGGCCGAGCTCCGAGCGCGAAAAATCGATTATCCGGACCCGCATGAACGGCATCCTTTCCAAGAGGAGCGACGGCAATGAAAGTATCCATCGTGATCGAGAACGATGAGGAAGGGTACTATGCGTATGTTCCCGAGCTGTCTGGACGCCGGCTTCGTCCTAGTGCGAAGCAAGGGGAGCCATCGCATTTATAAGAAGGGGAATAAGAGATTTGTCCTTCCGTAAAAGAGCGAGGCGGCCTTCCGTGGTCCCGGTCCTGGCCGCCCTTGCCGCGGTCGTAGCGGCAGCTTCGCTTTCGCCCCTCGCCGCGCAGCCGCCGGCCCCGGCCTTCCGGGGCCTCACCGTCACGGAGAGCGCCGCGCTCGAGAGGGGCGAGCCGGTCATCCGCGAGGCCTCGGCCGACTCCCTGAGCCTCGCCGTCGACTCGCCCTTCGCCGACGAGATCCGCGACAAGGTGGGCGCTCTCGGGGCGAATTACGTGGGCGAGGTGCTCATGATCCTCGACAGCGCCGACCCGGCCGTCCTGGCCAAGCTCGCGCACGAACTGTCCGACGTCAGGGGCTACGTGGGCATTCCCTACTGGTCGCAGTACCAGAGGCAGACCTACGAGCTTTTCGACCGCATGAAGATCATCGAGCGGAGCGCGGGGCCCGACGGAGCCACGACGGTGGCCGAGGGGCACATGAAGCCCTTCGCCGACTACCGCGCGCGCTACAGCTACGAGCTCTCGGGGGGCGAGCTGCGCTTCCGCTCGGTCAACCTGAGCCCCATCTCCTACAAGGGCTTTCCGGCGGTCGGCGACGGCGGCATGGTCTGGTACCTCTACGCCTTCGAGCGGGGAGGCCGCACCTACCTCTACGCCGTGGGCGCGGTGCGGGCCTTCGACTTCTTCGGCATCTTCGGCTATCGATTGCGGCTCTCCTTCATGGGCCGCATAGAATCCTTCTTCTCCTACATGTACGCGAAGGGAACCACGACGAAATGAAAACAGCGCTCATCACCGGCATCACGGGGCAGGACGGCTCCTATCTGGCCGAACTCCTCCTCGAAAAGGGCTATATGGTCCACGGCCTCAAGCGCCGGGCCAGCTCCTTCAACACGCAGAGGATCGACCGCCTCTACCGCGACCCGCACGATCCCGAAACGCGGTTCAAGCTGCACTACGGCGACCTCACCGACAGCTCGAACCTCATCCGCCTCGTCCAGGCCATCAGGCCCGACGAGATCTACAACCTCGCGGCGCAGAGCCACGTGCAGGTCTCCTTCGAGACGCCCGAGTACACGGCCAACGCCGACGGCCTGGGCACGCTGAGGCTCCTGGAGGCCGTCCGCATCCTCGGCCTCGAGAAGAAGACGCGCATCTACCAGGCCTCCACCTCGGAGCTCTTCGGCAAGGTGCAGGAGACTCCGCAGAAGGAGACCACGCCCTTCTATCCGCGCAGCCCCTACGCGGTGGCCAAGCTCTACGCCTACTGGATCACCGTGAACTACCGCGAGGCCTACGGCCTTTTCGCCTGCAACGGCATCCTCTTCAACCACGAGTCGCCCGTGCGGGGAGAGACCTTCGTGACGCGCAAGATCACCCGCGCCGCGGCGCGCATCAAGCACGGCCTGGAGGAGAAGCTCTACCTCGGCAACCTCGACGCCAAGCGCGACTGGGGCCACGCCAAGGACTATGTCGAGGGCATGTGGCGCATCCTCCAGCAGGCCGAGCCCGACGACTACGTCCTGGCCACGGGGCGGACCACGAGCATCCGCGAGTTCGTCGACATGGCCTTCCGCGAGGCCGGCATCGAGCTCTCCTGGTCGGGCGAGGGCGTCCACGAGCAGGGCCGCGACGCGAAGTCCGGGAAGGTCCTCGTCGAGGTCGATCCCCGCTATTTCCGCCCCACCGAGGTCGAGCTCCTCCTGGGCGACCCCTCCAAGGCCCGCGAGAAGCTCGGCTGGACGCCTTCGCACAGCCTCGAGGAGCTCGTGCGCGACATGATGCGAGGCGATCTCTCCGACGCCGAGCGCGACGCCCACATGATCAGGAACGGCTTCGCCGTCCAGCAAAGCCGGGAGTGACGAAGCAAGAGGAAGCCCGATGCCCGAGGATGACGAAGCCTCTCTGAAAGCCATAGCTCGACGGATCCGCAGGGAGAACGCCGCCTACGAAGCCGCCGCACTCCGCAGGCGCGAGGCTGCGCTCGCGGAAGCGGCGCGCCTGGCCCGGGCCTTCGCCGAGACCGATCCCGAGCTCCGCCGCGTGCTGCTGTTCGGGTCGCTTCTCCCCGGCCGGGAATACCGAATGGATTCCGATATCGATCTCGCGGCGGAGGGCGGCGATATCTTCGCGCTCATGGCCGTCGCCGAATCGTCGCCATTCCAGGCCGACGTGGTCGAGCTTTCCGGCCTTCGCGACGGCCTAGCCTCCAGTGTGCTGGCCGAGGGGGTGACGCTCTATGAAAAGGACGCAGGAAGCGTTTGATCGGCTCATCGGCGAGCCGCGGGCTTTCCGGCATGTCTTCCGGCACTTGTACGCCCGCCCGCTCGACCCGGAGCGAGTGGCGTTCGTACCGCGAAAGGTCGGCCCGGCCCTGGCCGGCTTCCGCCGATGCCACGACCGCTTCATCGACAAAATGATTCGGATCAAGGCCCTGGTCGCGGAAGGCTGAGCGTGTCCGGGCGGCTGCCGCGGGAAGGATGAAACACGGTTAGAAATAATTCCTAACGCTGCGCTTGACAGCCGGCGGGCCATCGCCGACAGTGGTTCGCATGACAAAACTAAAGAAGCGAGCCCCCCTCGTCAATCGACGTCTCGGCCAGACCGGCACGGTGCTCTTTACCGGACTTTGCAGCGGCGAGGTCCTCTCCGAGTGGGACGGCGGCGGACTCGTCGAGGAGCTGTTCGACAGCCCCTTGGCCGTCGCCTATCTGGCCGCGGCCCTGGTCTTCCTGGCCAGCTCGCGCCTCGCGATCCTGCGTTCGGCACAGCCGATCCTCCTGCTCGCCCTGTCGCCCGTCCAGGCGCTCGGCGGCGCCGGCGTCCTGGGGGCCCTCGCCTTCGCCCTGGCCGGCGCACTCCTATCGATGCGGATGGGGTTCTTCAAGGCGAGGGCGGCCTCCAAAGCCGTTTTCCTCTGCTTTGTCGTCGCGGCTGCGGAATCGGGCTCCGTCTTGCTGGCACCCGAGCCGAGGGCCGTGGCGGGCCCGGCCCTGTCCTGCGCCATCGTCTTCGGCGTCTTCGCCTTCGCCCTGGCCAGGCGCAAGATCCTGACCGCCTTCGCCCCGAAGCGTGAAGTCCTGTCGCTTCAAGCCTTCAGTTTGACCCGGCGTGAGCGGCAGTTCGTCCTCGGCCTGCTCGCGGGCAAGTCGACCAAGCAAATCGGTTTCGAGTACCGATTGTCCGACTCGACGGTACGCTGCACCCTCGCGCACGCCTACCGGAAGCTCGGCGTGCGCAACTCCTCCGAGCTCGCGGCGATGGGCGAGCGCTATTCGTTCGAGTAGGGGAATATGGACGAGAATGACATCTCCGCCAAAGTCATCGGCGCCGCAATCGAAGTGCATCGCTTTCTCGGTCCGGGGCTACTTGAATCCGCGTACCGAGACTGTCTTTATCATGAATTGAACCTTCAAGGCCTTCATGTCGAACGGGAAAAAGTCCTGCCGCTGGATTACAAAGGAATCGTGATCGGAACCGGCTATCGGCTCGACTTGGTGGTCGAAGGCTCCGTAATCGTCGAACTGAAATCCGTTGTGCGGATAGAGGCCGTTCATGAAGCCCAAGTGCTGACCTATCTGAGACTGACAGGAATCAAACTTGGCCTGTTACTCAATTTTTTTGTCCCCATGATGCGGCAAGGCATCAGGCGAGTCGTCAACGACCTCTCGAGCCCATCGGAATCCTTGATCTGAAGGAGGAGCGGAAGAGAGACGCAGAGACCCAAAGACTCTATTCAAGGGACCGTACAGTCACCCGATCCTCCCTCTTCATTCAAATTCTTTCGCAAGGAACCATCGATCGTGGAAAAAAGCGACAAGATCTACCTGGCCGGCCATCGCGGCCTCGTAGGCTCCGCCATCCTCAGGCGCCTCGGGGCCGCAGGCTACGGGAACATCGTGGTCCGGAGCCACGCCGAGCTCGACCTCACGCGCCAGGCCGAGGTCGAGGCCTTCTTCGAGTCCGAGCGCCCCGACTACGTCTTCCTGGCAGCCGCCAAGGTCGGGGGCATCGGGGCCAACTCGAGCCACCCCGCCGACTTCATCTACCAGAACCTGGCCATAGGCCTCAACGTGATCCACGCCGCCTACCGCTCCAAGGTCAAGAAGCTCCTCAACCTGGGCTCCTCCTGCATCTATCCCAAGCTCGCGCCCCAGCCCATGAAGGAGGAGCACTTCATGACCGGGCCCCTGGAGACCACGAACGAGGCCTACGCCCTGGCCAAGATCGCCGCGATCCGGCTGTGCAAGCACTACAACGCGCAGTACGGCACGAACTTCCTCTCCGTCATGCCCACGAACATGTACGGCCTCGGCGACAACTACGACCTGGAGGGCTCCCACGTCCTGCCCGCCATGATCCGCAAGTTCCACGAGGCCAAGCTCGCAGGGACGACGGTGACCCTCTGGGGCGACGGGAGCCCCTACCGCGAGTTCCTGCACGCCGACGACTGCGCCGACGCCCTGGTATTCCTCATGGAGAACCGCGACGCTTCCGAGCTGGGCGAGTTCGTCAACCTGGGCACGGGCCGGGAGCTGACCATAGGCGAGCTCGCCGCCACGGTCGCCCGCGTCGTGGGCTACACGGGCGAGATCATCTGGGACGCGACCAAGCCGAACGGCACGCCCCGCAAGCTCCTCGACTGCTCCCGCCTCACGGCTCTCGGCTGGAAGCCGCGCATCGGCCTCGAAGAGGGCCTCGCGGCCACGTACCGCGACTTCCTGGGGCGCCGCGCCGCCGGATGATTCAAAGAGAAACGTGGAACACAGGGTTCTTGCCTATCGCGATCAGAATGTCGAGATCCCGACGGAAAACGCTCTCTTCGACAGCTTTTCCGTCGAGGCGGCCTAAGGTCGGTCAAACGTTCAGGTAGTGTTCGTCTACGGAGGGGATTCGCATGGAACCGAAAGGAACCTCGGCGCTGAAACCCAACGAGCGCTCTACGTATGCGGACCTGCGCTCCTGGCCCGAGGGCGAGCGCTGGGAACCCTATGTCGCCCCCCTGGACGTGTTTCTCCCCGGCGAGGACTGGGTCAGGGATCGAGACGGGCTCGGCCGCGTCGACAAGGTCGTACAGCCGGACCTTGTCGTGGTCTGCGATCGGGACAAGCTCGTGGACGAGGGCATCCTCGGCGCTCCCGATCTGATCGTGGAGATCCTTTCTCCCGCCACCGCGTATCGCGACATGACGGAGAAGCGCATTCTCTACGAGAAGCACCGGGTGCGGGAGTATTGGATCGTCAATCCCGACACCCTGGAAGCGCAGATATATATTATGACGGACTCGGCCTACGGCCTGCCGGGATTTCCTGGAGCGCGGCATCATCCGGCCGAAGAGAAGATGCCTGATTCCCAAGCAGTACAGAGAACCTGGAAAACCAGTTCCTGGGGGAACCCCTCGGAAACGCCCGAGACCTGGCGTGCCACGCTGGTCGGCTCGGACGAGGCTCTCGACAAAGATTATTCGGCAAGCTATACGGAAGGATATCGAAGCGCAGCGGGACAATTCCCCCGCGCGCGAAGCTGCCGCCGAACTTTAGGATGCCACGCGATGCGGCACAATCGCGAACGTCATGAGAAGGCCTACGCCTGACGGTGGCAGGTCACCGTCGATGGTAAGATCAAATCTCGACATACGGCAAACGCCATCCTAAAGCAGGCAGGTATCGAGCATCATTTTTAGCCTAAACTCGGATGAGGAGACTTCGGCATGATCGACACTGCGGCGGCGGCCCGGCGGCTCAGGGCCGAGAACGAGCGCGAGGAGACGGAAGCGCGGCGGCGGCGGGCCTTGGCGCAGGAAGCCGGGCGGGCTTTGGCCGAGCGGATCGTGGCGGAGCATCCGGAGGTCCGCAGGGTCTGGGGCTTCGGGTCCACCTTCGAGCTGTGGCGCAGCTACCGCCTGACCAGCGATATCGACCTGGCGATCGAGTCCGGCGACAGTCTGGACATCCTTCGGCTGACCGAACGCTCCGAGTTCCCTGTAGATGTGGTTCAGCTCCAGGAGTGTCCCGCCTCCATGGCCGATTCCATCCGTGCCGGGGGCCTTGTCCTGGCGGAGGTCCGCGCATGAAGGGCAGGCAGGCTATCGAGCTCTTGATCGGGGAATTGAACAACGATTTTTCGTATATCCGCGAAAGCTCGAGACTGCGGGACAAGGCTTTGGCGCGGCTCGGCGCTTCCGCCTGGACCGACGAGCTCGACCTCATGGTCCTCGGCAGCTGCCTGCATTCCCTCTACAATGCCTTCGAGGCCTACTTCCTGCGCCTGGCCAAGTTCTTCGAGAACTCGGTCGATCAACTTGCCTGGCATCGGGATCTGCTGGACCGAATGTCCCTGGACATCCGCGATACCCGTCCCGCGCTCATCACGGAAAGCGCCCTGCTGGGGCGCATCGACGAGCTGCGGAGGTTCCGTCACCTCTTCCGCAATCTGTACAAGACGAAGCTCCATCCGGGCAAGCTCAGGATCGTCGACGAGGCGGCCGCGGGCATAGACGAAGCCTTCCTTCCCATGCACCGCGCCTTCGCCGCCTGGCTGGAAGAATTGGCCGCGCAGATGGGTGAGAGCCCGCTGAACTGAATCAGCTAGCGGCGCCGGCCGGCAGGTCTTTGCGCCTGGAGCGCCTTTCGTGCGCTTTCTCGGGATTTAGGAAGAGAGAGTGGAAGAAAGGCGCAGAGGCGCGAAGGGAAGATTGGGAGCATGGGTGAGAGCCCTGGTATGGCGGCCAGATGTCCGGGCCGCGCTCGTTGTGAACAATAGGGTTTGTCCTTTCCTTAAGAATCAGTAGCTTGATTCCCGGGTGCCGAAACTGTATATTGTAAGGAACGTAAGGAATACAGGGAGATTGCAATGGAACTTGCCAAGCTAACCTCGAAGGGGCAAATAACTATACCTCAAGAAATTAGAAAGAAACTTAACCTCAAACAAGGTGACAAAGTCATCTTTTTTGAAGAGGACGGGAAGATCTACTTTCAGAATTCCTCCATGGTCGCTTTATCATTGATTCAAGATGAAATGAAAGGCAAAGCATCTGAAGCAGGATTCAAAAATCCCGAAGATGTAGATACTTTTTTGAAAGTAAACAGATCAAAAAAAAGAGTTCAGGGGAAATGAGGATATTTGTTGATACGAATATAATAATTTCGGCTATCCTGTTCCCCAAATCAAAAGTAGCAGAAGCCTTTGCCTATATTCTAAAAGCCCATCATTTAATTATTAGTAACTACATCATTGATGAGCTGGAACAGGTCTTCAATGATAAGTTTGCCGGCAAAACTCAAATGCTGAACAATTTTTTGGAAAACCTGACCTATGAATTGGTTGATGTCGAAGAACCTATTGATATCGCAAAATACCCTAAGATGCGAGATGAATATGATTTGCCGATTTTAGCAGCCGCGATAGAATCGACCGCCGAAGTATTCGTTACCGGAGACAAGGACTTTGATGACATAGAAACAGAGGGACTTGAAATTTTAAAACCGGCTGATTTTATTGAGAAGTATGGGAAAGGGCAATGAGGAGCCGTCCATAACGCTTGGTCCCTTTCTTTCCGGCATTCGTAAAACATGAGGAATTCACCGCTGCCGATCCTTCCGTTCGCGCCGAGCTGAGGCGGCCAAGCGTGAGCCGGTCATGCAGAGTAGGAAAGACGCAGAGGCGCAAAGGAATCATGCGCTGGACCATACCGACACTCAAAACTTCTCGCATAGATGGAAGGTGCGTCAATGAACGGCGGCGGTCATGAGGTCGGTGCCGGTGGGTTTGGTGTGGACTTCGAGACGATAGGCACCGGGCGCGAGGGCCGGAACTTTAGAGTTCAGGATGGGTCCATAGACCGCTCGGGGCTCTGGTCCTTGGGCTCTCCGAGGCGCTCTCCCTCCTGGAAATACTTCGCTTGGTGCAGCCAGGAGACATCAAGAAATGAGCACGAGGCGCTTTACAAAGATGGTTCACGAAGGCGGCTATGTAGCGGAAGTGGACGTGGATTTGATTTTTGAGGAGGAGGGCTGGTCACCCTATCTTTCATTGCAGGATGCCAATAGGCTGGATGATGTTCGAGAGGCGCTGAGAAGCGGCGATCTGGCGTCTGCAGCTAAATTATCGCGGGTCTATATTCTCAAGCCTGTCGCTGTTTAGACATTGAACCGCGGAGGGCGCGGGACTTCGCGAAGTGGAAGAAAGGCGCGAAGGCGCAAAGGGAAGATAGGGAGCAGAGATGAGCGACAGCGCGAATGCGGACGAAGAGAACTGGACGCTCATACTACAGCAGATGGCCCCAGCGACATCACATGGAGGATTCTAAGAGGCAGCACCACGAGACCCAAGGGGACTCTGGCGAATCGCACGATTGGTAGGCCACTATGGCAAGATCAGGTCTCGGCAAAGGCAAATACCATCTTAAAGCAAGCGGGCATCGATCATCACGTTTGGCCCATGAGGAAAAAAGAAATGGAGACGGCGGAGATTGACGATGTGACCCGGTCGGTCGTTGACCGGATAGTCGCGGCTCGAAGGCCTAAGCGTGTCATTCTGTTCGGATCGAGGGGGCGCGGGGAGGCACGGAAAGATAGCGATATCGACCTGTGCGTCCTTTATGAGAAGATGGGCGAGCGCAACCTCGAAGTGACACAGGCTTTGTATCTCGACATATTCGATGTCATGGACCTCCCCGTCGATCTCATTGTCTATGACGAGGCCGTGTTCCATAAACGGGCCGCTCGCCCGAACAGTTTCGAATCAGTCATCGATACGGAAGGCTTGACGGTCTATGGCTGAAAGCGAATTTCTCGAGTGGATGCGCTTCGCCAAGGATGACCTCGAGCTTCGCTACCCTTTCCAGTTGGTTGGCGGCGAGGGCATGGAGGAACTGGCGATGAAAGCGGCGGAGCATGTCGCTTCGATAGTCGAAGGCTTGTTCAACGCTTGATTCTTGACCATTCTCCGATCCGGCATTCTGGACTGAAGGGATTTCCGGCCAGCTCGAGGGGGCTTTGCGCCTGTAGCGTCTTTCGTGCCCTTTCCCGGGATTTAGGAAGGGAGAGTGGAAGAAAGACGCGAAGGCGCAAAGGAATCATGCTGGGGGCGCGGGCTTTCACGACCTGGATCTCGACTGAACGAAGTCTACGACAAGATGGATGCGGCGGCTGGATTTTCGACGCACCCTGAAAAGACACGTGGTGAGTTTTGGCGGGCGGACTTCGGGAGAGCCCACCATACTGAACAATGCAGCAGCCGACCAGAACGTCTTTATTCAGAAGCCCTTATTCGAGGAGCAGGCCATGGAACACTTGGATCGAATCACGCAACAGCCCGAGATGATGGGCGGCAAACCCTGTATTCGTGGGATGCGTGTCACGGTCGGCATGATCGTCGGACAGGTCGGTGCAGGCCGCAGTGTCGATGAGGTCTTGGCCGACTTCCCATACTTGGAACGCGAGGACATCATGCAGGCGCTTCGCTATGCCGCGTGGCGCTCCGAAGAGCGTGAGGTCGTACTGGTCACCGCATGAGGCTGCTCGTCGATATGAACTTGTCGCCACGTTGGGTCAGTGTATTGGCTGTCGCGGGCATTGAAGCAGCGCACTGGTCAATGTGTGGGACGGCAAACGCACCAGATGAAGAGATCATGACTTACGCCAGAAACAATGGCTACGTCGTGCTTACTCATGATCTGGATTTCGGTACAATATTGGCCGCGACTCACGGTGAGAAGCCCAGCGTTATGCAAATTCGCGCCGAGAATGTCAATCCGGATGCAATCGGCAAACAAATAGTCCTTGCCTTGCGGCAAATGGAAAACGAGCTGGAAGAAGGCGCGTTGATCACAGTTGATGCGAACCGGCTGAGGATAAGCGTACTGCCAATGCAATCAAGATCATGACATCCTGATTATCAGTCCTGGATTCCCTAAGGCTCATATCGCAGTCGATATTTCGAGAGAGTCGATCCGCGTTTCGAGCACATCGCCGTTCAGGAGATCGAAGTATGGACGGACGCCCGGAGCAGTGGAGATCATCCTACGGTTCTGGTAGTCGGTCCATTTCGGTTCTTTTTTTACTCATCAGACGGAGAAGAGCCGGTGCATATTCATAATTAGGGAGGAATTCTTTGGCGCTTGAGCCTCATGTCGTCGATGCCGTGAACGTACTAGTGAACGACGATTCCATTATAGTGGACTTGTCCGACGGTCGAACGATTTCCGCTCCAATCGAATGGTTCCCTCGGCTTATGAATGCGAACAAAGAGGAGCGTGAAAGATGGGAGATAATCGGAGGCGGCGAAGGTATTCGCTGGATCGCCCTGGACGAAGACCTTTCCGTCGACGCTTTGATGCGGGGTACTCCTTCACAGGAAAGCCAAAAATCGCTTAGGAAATGGTTGGAAGCACGGCAGGCGAATCCAAATTCATAAAGAAGAAGAGGCGGGGAAAAGGCGCGAAGGCGCAAAAGGATACGACGAAGGGATAGGCGTAGGCGCCGATCTTGATAACCTTGCCTGGGGGATTTGAGCGGACCTCGATGCGGTAGCTGCCGACTGGGAAGAAACAGATGGTATCCATCCGCCTCGCCCCCGACGACGTGAAGGCAATCAAACGACAAGCCGCGAAGATGGGTTTCGCGCATCAAGCGCTCATTTCGGCGCTTCTGCATCAATACGCTCAGGGCGATTTGGTCAATGTCTCCGAGGCCAAGAAGCTGTTCCATGCGGAGTAGCGACTAGGGATCGATGGTCCCGCAATTCCAGATATTGGACACCCTACCCACACGATAGTCTGAAGCCCCGGAGTTGAATATGAACCGCGGAGGTCCCGGAGTTTCGCAGAGTGGAAGAAAGACGCAGAGGCGCAAAGGGAAGATAGGGAGCATAGATGAGCGATAGCATAGTGGTATTGACAATATCAATACAATGTCATATTTTCAGTCTATGGAAATCAGTTGGAGCGAGGAAAAGGATAAAGCTCTACGCGCAACGCGGAACGTAAGTTTCCAGGCGGTGCGAGGGGAAATCGCGGCGGGGCGGTTCATCGGCCCCGAGGCGAACCCCGCGCATCCGACGCAACAACGGATCATCGTCAGCCTGAACGGCTATCCGCACATCGTCCCCCTGGTTATCGACGAAGACGGCAACTGGTTTCTGAAAACGATATTTCCGAGCCGGAAGGCGAAGAAGGAGGGACGTATATGAGCACGGAGTACAATCCCGAAACCGCCCAACTCGACGAGGAAGAGCGGTATTACGAGGATCATTACGAGGAATTCACCGCCGCCGATCCTTCAGCTCGCGCCGATCTTATCGCGGCGGCCAAGCGCGAGCCGGTACTGCAGAGTGGGAAAAAGCAGATGGTATCCATCCGCCTCGCCCCCGACGACGTGAAGGCAATCAAACGGCAAGCCGCGAAGATGGGTTTCGCGTATCAAGCGCTCATTTCGGCGCTTCTGCATCAATACGCTCAGGGCGATTTGGTCAATGTCTCCGAGGCCAAGAAGCTGTTCAATGCGGAGTAGCGACTAGGGATCGATGGTCTCACGATTCCAGGTTTTGGACACCCTACCCACACGATAGTCTGTAGCCCCGGAGTTGAATATGAACCGCGGAGGTTCCGGAGTTTCGCGGAGCGGAAGAAAGGCGCGAAGGCGCAGAGGGAATATAGGATCGGATTGACAGGAAGGGAAGACCGCTGGGTCGGCCCCGGCAGAGTTCGTTCCAAGAGTGGATGACGGCATGAAAGTGTCTATTGTCATCGAACAGGACAAGTCAGGATATTACTCGTTTTGTTGACCATATCGATCGCGTCGGTTTGCTCCTGTACGCCCGATCGCCCGTCAATGCGGGCTGGAGGACTGTATAGCCTGACGCCATCACGGGTAAAAGGAGAAGTGACCAATGAAGATCATGTATACAGCTATAATAGAACGCGAAGATGGGATGTATGTGTCCCTTTGCCCGGAGTTGGACATCGCGAGTCAGGGTTCGACTGTAGAGGAAGCCAAAGACAATCTGACTGAGGCAGTCGAGCTCTTTCTGGAAACAGCCGATGAGTCTGAAATAAAGAGCCGCGCGCACTCCGAGGCCTATGTTACAAGTTTCGAGGTGTCGGTTGGCTAAGCGAAGAATACTCTCAGGAAAAGATGTATGTGCCATTCTGGAACAAAATGGATTCCGAGAGGTTCGCCGAAGAGGAAGCCATGTGGTCATGCAAAAGCGTACTCCAGGCGGTACAATCACCGTGCCGATTCCGGATCATCCTGAAATCAAACCCGGAACCTTGGCTTCAATAATTCGGCAGAGCGGGCTTGATAAACAAGACTTCCACTGATCGCCATAACGGTATGCCGTAATCGGCATCACGTGGAGGATTCTAAGAGGCATCACGGCGAGACTCAAGGGGACTCTGGCAAATCACACGATTGGTAGGCCAATATGGTTAGATCAGGTCTCGGCATAGAGCAAATACCATCGTAAAGCAAGCGGGCATCAATCATCACGTTTGGCCCATGAGGGGAAAAAATGGAGACGGCGGAGATTGACGATGTGACCCGATCGGTCGTTGACCGGATAGTCGAAGGCTTGTTCAACGCATGATACTTGATCATTCTCCGATCCGCATTCTGGACTGAACGGATTTCCGACCAGTTCGAAGGGGCTTTGCGCCTGGAGCGCCTTTCGTGCCCTTTCTCGGGATTTTGGAAGGGAGAGTGGAAGAAAGGCGCTCAAGGCGCAAAGGAATCATGTTGGGGGCGCGGGCTTTCACGACCTGGATCTCGAGGGACTTCTTGATCCTGTCCAGCAAGCTTCTGTCCGCCCTGATCCGCAGGCTCAGGTTGTCTATAGTTATGCTGCGGTCGGGGGCCCCCGCTTCGGCGGAAGAAAGGCGCGGTGGCGCCACGGTATGATAGGGAGCATAGATGAGCGATAGCGTGAATGATGGCGAGGAGAACTGGACGCTCGTGATCCAGCCCAAGCGGAAGTGGCTCGATATAGACCTTCGGGAGATCATCCGCTACCGGGACCTGGTGTGGCTTTTCGTGAAGCGGGATTTCGTGACGGTGTACAAGCAGACGATCCTGGGGCCGCTGTGGTTTGTCTTGAATCCGCTGTTCTCTACCATCGTTTACACGTTCATCTTCGGGAGTCTGGCCAAGATTCCGACGAACGGGATACCGCCGACGCTGTTCTACTATGGCGGCACGATGCTCTGGGGCTACTTCACCTCCTGTCTCAACAGCGCGGCGGATACCTTTAGCGGGAACTCGGGGCTTTTCAGCAAGGTGTACTTTCCGAGGCTCACGGCGCCGATCTCGAAGGTGTTTTCCAATCTTTTTTCCGCTGGGATTCAGCTGGCGACGCTCATTGCCTTCTATATCTACTACGCGGCCACGGGGGCCATCGTGCGGCCCACCTGGGGGGCTTTGGCGATACCCCTGATTTTCCTCCAGCTCGCGGCCCTCGGGACGGGTTTCGGCATGGTGGTGTCGGCGCTCACGACCAAGTACCGGGACTTGCGGCAGCTCATAGGCTTCGGCATCGGGCTGTGGATGTACGCGACGCCCATCGTGTATCCGCTGTCGCAGGTGCCGAGTAAGTATCAGTGGATCATGCTGGTCAATCCGGTGACGGTGCCGATCGAGACCTTCCGGGCGGCTGCCTATGGGGTGGGCGGGGTAGGCCCGGGGCAGCTGGCCATAAGCGTGGTGGTGACCTGCGCGTTCGTGTTCCTGGGGCTCATCCTGTTCAATCACAACGAGCGGACCTTCGTTGATGTGGTGTAAAAGAGAAGAATGGTGGAAGAAAGGCGCGAAGGCGCAAAGGGAAGAGTCCGAGAAGAAATTAATGAATAATGGTTCAGAGAAGAGTGGAAAAAGGCGCAAAGACGCGAAGGAAGAGGATGTGGGAAAGGGAATCGGGTTCAAGATGGACTATATAGGAAGCAGGACGCGATGAGCATAGCGATACGGGCTGAGCATGTCTCCAAGGAATACAGGCTCGGGGTGATCAACCACGGGATGCTGTACAAGGACGTGCAGAGCTGGGCGGCGAGGAAGCTGGGCAGGCCGGACCCTCATGGGAAGATAGGCGAGGATCGTTTCGCGGATCAGGAAGACCAATTCTGGGCGCTCAAGGACATTTCGTTCGACATAGAAGAGGGCGACAGGGTCGGTATCATAGGGAAAAACGGCGCGGGAAAGAGCACGCTTCTTAGGATACTTTCCCGGATTACGGCTCCAACCGAAGGTACAGTGAAACTCAAGGGTCGTGTCGCAAGTCTCTTGGAGGTCGGAACAGGATTTCACCCGGAACTTACGGGCCGAGAAAATATATACCTCAATGGCGCTATTTTGGGTATGAAAACACGCGAGATAAATCGCAAACTCGAAGAAATTATCGACTTCAGCGAGATTGAGCAACATATCGACACACCAGTAAAGCGATACTCAAGTGGAATGTACGTTCGTCTGGCATTTGCCGTAGCGGCGCACTTGGACAGCGAGATACTATTGGCGGACGAAGTACTGGCGGTTGGGGATGCTGGATTTCAAAAGAAGGCACTTGGGAAAATGCAGGATCTGAGTACTTCGCAAGGGCGTACAGTGATATTTGTAAGCCATAATATGGATGCGGTTAAACGTCTATGCAATAATGGGGTAATTCTAGAGAGGGGACGAATCATAGGATTCGATTCTATTACTAAGATAATCCATTCGTACATAAATAAGGATATCAAGAATATCGGACTGGGGTTTCATCGTTTTGAGGATGAACCTGGAAAGGAATTTAAAGTACTTGAGGTAAAGACCATGAAGAATAGCGGGCATGCTGCAGATACTTTTGAGGCATCCGAAAAAATAAACGTGGCTATAAAATGTATCTCAAGAAACCCGATTCCTGGCTTGTATGGCTATTTCGCTATTAAAAACTCTGAGAACCAAGCCGTTATTATTTTTGACAGCACCGAAGGCAAGAGTAGCTATTTTGACAGTCTGGCACCTGGGGAGTATGCATTCAACTTCGTAATACCAGAGAATATCCTGGGACCATCGGATTATACGGTAGTAATGAATTTTACGAGTCACTTTAACCTCAATGGTTTCAATGTAGATTCACCCCTCGAATCATGTCGCTTTGTCGTGATTGACAGCCTTTCCCAAAGAGGGGCAAGCCGCGGCGCAATAACGAGGATAATACCTGAAATGCGCATCGATAATTCTTAATTTCATTAGTTGGAGCTGCTATGATTATTTCCAATAAGCGAGTACTGATTACCGGTTCGGATGGCTTTATTGGAAGCCATCTGGTCGAGGCTCTCCTTGACGAAGGCTGCAAGGTTCGGGCGTTCGTCTATTACAATTCTTTCAATAGCTGGGGATGGCTCGATTCCTTTCCGGAAGAAAAGCTCAAGCGAATCGAAATCTTTGTTGGAGACATACGAGATCCAAACGGCATACGCCAGGCAATGAAAGATATTGATGTGGTATTTCATCTTGCTGCCCTAATTGCGATCCCTTTCAGTTATCATTCTCCAGATAGCTATGTTGATACCAATATCAAGGGGACGCTTAATGTCCTTCAGGCGGCGAAAGACTCATGTGTTGAAAAAATTCTCATCACGTCGACCTCTGAAGTCTATGGTACGGCACAATATGTACCGATCGACGAGAAACATCCGATGCAGGCTCAATCGCCTTATTCTGCCTCTAAGATCGGTGCGGATCGGATCGCGGAATCATTTTATCGTTCCTTTAAGCTTCCTGTCTCCATCGTTCGCCCTTTCAACACGTACGGTCCGCGTCAATCAGCCCGCGCCGTGATTCCGACAGTCATTACGCAATTACTTACAGGGAAAACTGAGATTAAGCTCGGCAGCGTCAATCCAACTAGGGACTTCAATTATGTGAAAGATACCGTAGCTGGATTCATCGCCATCGCGAAGTCAGACGAGACCATCGGGCAAGAAATAAACATTGCGTCGCAATGCGAGATATCAGTGGGAGATCTGGCATCCGAAATCATCAGACAGATCAATCCTAAAGCTCGTATTGTGACCGACGAAGTAAGGTTGAGGCCGGAAAAAAGCGAGGTGGAACGACTTCTCGGTTCGAATGAAAAAATTAGGAGCTTAACTGACTGGATGCCTGATTATAGTTTGGAACGCGGGCTGATCGAGACGATCGAGTGGTTTAGTCATTCAGAGAATCTGGCGCGCTATAAGGCCGGTATCTATAACTTATAGCGGTTATGGGATGAAAATATGAACTCTAAGAAGATCGAAAAGATTCTGGTTTTTATTCGTTCGCTCTATCCGAACGAATCGCCTGTTCCTCTTCATGCTCCACGGTTCCTCGGCAACGAGAAGAAATACCTATCCGAATGCGTGGACAGCACTTTCGTTTCGTATGTCGGGAGTTTCGTTACCGATTTCGAAGAACACATCAAGCGCCTTACGGGAGCAAGGTTCGCCGTCGCTTTGGTAAATGGAACTGCGGCGCTCCAGATGGTTCTCCTTGCCGCGGGAATCAGGCCCGGCGACGAAGTGATCACCCAGGCCCTTACTTTCGTCGCGACTGCTGCGGGCATCAAACATGCTGGCGCCGAGCCGGCGTTTATCGATGTTGATCGAGAGACTCTCGGAATGTCGCCCGATTCTCTAAAGAGTTACCTCGCTTTAAACGCAGACGCACGGCCCGAAGGAATCTTCGATAAAAGTACGGGGCGCCGGATTGCTGCGATCATGCCGATGCATACATTCGGGCACCCCGTTCGGATAGATGAAGTCGTGGCTGTCGCATCTGATTATGGAATCCAGGTGATTGAGGATGCGGCGGAATCTTTAGGGAGCTATTATAAGGGACAACATACCGGCCGATTCGGTCGTGCGGCAATCTTCAGTTTCAATGGGAATAAACCGGTGACTACGGGCGGTGGCGGAATGATGATAACCGATGACGAGGACCTCGCAGAGCGCGTCCGTCATTTGAGCACGACTGCGAAACGGAAGCATCGCTGGGAATTTTACCACGACGAGGTCGGGTACAACCTTCGACTTCCCAATGTCAATGCGGCTCTGGGCTGTGCACAGATGGAATACTTCGACCGCATAATTGCAAGCAAGCGTGAAATAGCTGAGCATTACAAAGGCTTCTTCACCTCCATCGGTGTGCCTTTTTTCGTCGAGCCCTCTAGTTCCTGTGCCAACTACTGGCTAAACGTTATCATGATGAGTGACCGTGCTGATCGTGACCAATTCCTCGCGTACTCGAACGACCATGGAGTTCAAACCCGCCCGATCTGGACCCTGTTGAACAAGCTTCCCCCTTACGCAGACTGTGCCCATGGTTCTCTTGGAAATGCAGAATGGTTCGAAGATCGAGTTGTGAATATTCCGAGCAGCATGAGGCCATAGGGTGAGACCGATCATCCTTATCGGCGCTGGCGGACATTGCGCCTCCTGCATAGAAGCCATCGAATCGACGGGCGAGTGGGAAATAACGGGTCTCGTCGATAAGCAGGAACGTATCGGGGCACGGCTGCTCGGTTACGAGGTCATGGGGAACGATAGTGGACTCTCTGAGCTTGCCCAGCGATTTGGAGCTGCCCTCATAACAGTTGGGCAGATTGAATCTTCAACCCTTCGGCGAAGACTGTTTCTCGCTGCCCGAAGTTCAGGTTTCGAGTTGCCCGTAATTACTGCATCAACGGCGAGAGTGTCGCGTTACGCGAATATAGGATATGGAACGATTGTCCTGCATCACGCCTTCGTAAATGCGGGCGCTCAGGTGGGAGAGAATTGCATACTGAATACAGGAACCATAATCGAACACGATGCCGTCGTGGGTGGCAATTGCCATGTATCGACAGGAGCCATCGTTAACGGCGATTGCATTATAGGGGACGGCTCTTTCATTGGGAGCGGGGCGGTCCTTCGCAATGGTATATGCCTCGTTGCTGGCTGCGTTGTAGGTGCTGGCGCAGTGGTAACGAAGGACCTTCACGAGGCAGGCATCTACGTCGGCTGCCCCGCGAGGAGGAAGGAATGAGTCGAGTCCTCGTTATCGCTGAGGCTGGCGTCAACCATAATGGGAGTTTGGATTTAGCCAAACGTCTTGTAGACGTCGCCCGAGAATGTGGTGCCGATGTCGTCAAGTTCCAGACCTTTACCGCCAAGCGTCTCGTCTCGAAGAATGCGGAGAAGGCCGAATACCAGAAGAAAACCACAGGATCAGACGAGAGCCAGTACCAGATGATCAAGCGGCTAGAACTCGACAGACTCGCCCACCTCGCGCTCATCGATCATTGTAAAAGCATGGGAATCGAATTTCTTTCGACTGCCTTCGACCTAGAAAGCGTAGTGTTTCTTTCGGAGCTTGGCCTACGACGGTGGAAGATACCCTCGGGGGAGATCACGAACCTTCCTTATCTTAGGGCGGTCGGAGCTAGGCGAGAAGAGATTATTCTCTCCACGGGTATGGCTGATCTCGGAGAAATCGAAAAGGCTCTGGCAGCCCTTGAGACAGCTGGCACGCCGAGATCGAAGATCGTCCTTCTCCATTGTACGACTGAATACCCCACACCAGTTACAGAGGTTAACCTTCGCGCAATGGAGATTCTGGGTAGGGCCTTTGGGACGAGAATCGGGTATTCTGACCACACGCAAGGTATTGCGATTCCTCTCGCCGCCTCCGCACTCGGAGCCTCGATTATAGAGAAACATTTCACCCTCGATCACAATATGGAGGGACCTGACCACAAGGCGAGCCTGGAACCATATGAGCTAGCAGCGATGGTAAAGGGTATTCGTGAAATTGAAGCAGCTCTTGGCGATGGAATAAAGCGTCCTACGGAATCCGAGTTCAAGAACCGCACAATCGCCAGGCAAAGCATAGTTGCGTCGCGAGCTATAAAGTCTGGAGAATTGTTAACAGTTGAAAATTTGACGACAAAACGGCCAGGAAACGGGCTGAGTCCTATGGAATGGGATCGTATTATAGGGCGGAAGGCTATCCGCGACTACATGACTGATGAGGCGATAGAACTGTGAGGCGTCGCATTTGCGTGTTCACAGGGACGAGAGCTGAGTATGGGCTTCTAAAGCCCCTCCTTTCCTTTCTCAGAGATGATGATCGTGTCGAACTCTCTCTGATCGCGAGTGGCAGTCATTTTTCTCCAGAGTTTGGGCTTACATACCGAGAAATCGAAGACGACGGATTCCACATCGATGAGAGAGTGGATATGCTCCTCTCTTCAGATGCGCCTTCTGCCATCGCCGCATCCATGGGGCTTTGTCTCATTGGCTGCGGAGGAGCTCTTTCACGGCTGCGACCAGACTTACTTGTCCTGCTCGGTGATCGCTACGAATGTCTTTGCGCCGCCTTGGCTGCCACGACTAGCTCCATTCCGATCGCTCATATACATGGCGGCGAAAGGACCGAAGGTGCGCTTGATGAATCGTTTCGGCATGCGATCACAAAGCTTTCGTATCTTCACTTTGCCTCGACGGAGCCTTACCGCAGACGGATTATTCAGCTTGGAGAGGATCCATCGCGAGTTTTCGCCACTGGCGCCCTAGGTCTAGATAATATTCGTACACTTTCGCTGAAGCCAAGGGATAGTATCCTGAAAGAACTTAATATTCCTTTGGGCGGTCCTTTGCTTCTCGTCACTTTCCATCCTGCTACGGGGCATTCAGGTCAGGCAGAGAGACAATTTATCGAACTCCTTTCGGCCCTTGGCTCATTGCCCGGAATTTTTGTCGTTTTTACGAAGGCTAATGCTGACCAAGGAGGCCGTGTGATCAACACGCTCATCGAGAATGAGGTTGCCCGGTTGCCTCAGGAGCGCTCTGCTTTCACGTCTCTCGGTAATCTCAATTATCTTTCTCTGCTGCGAGCCTCCGATGTGGTCGTTGGCAATTCATCAAGCGGGATTATCGAAGCGCCAAGCCTCGGTGTTCCAACAGTGGATATCGGAGATCGTCAGAAAGGACGAATTAGAGCCCCAAGTGTTCTCCATGCCGAGTCAGATGCGGCATCCATCCGTGCAGCAATACAAGAGGCTCTCTCTATAGAGCATCGTTTGAAATCAGCGAGATGTGAAAATCCGTATGGTGATGGATGGGCCGCAGAGCGGATTATTTTGCCCCTCATTTCCTTTTCGCTTGATGGAGCGATGGCCAAGCCTTTCTACGATGTTCCCATATCGGAGATAGGATGTTGAACGAAAAATTACTGATCGATGCAAAAGCAAATCTTCGAGACGCTCTCAAGCGTCTTGATGAAGGTGCCGAAAGAATCCTTTTCGTTGTCGATGAGCACAGTCATCTTCTTGGTACTCTTACTGATGGCGATGCACGGCGGGCACTCCTTGATGGGCGAGATCTTACAGCAGCAATCACAGGTATTTACAATATTGCGCCGATTAGCTTTTGCATCACGGATAACTACATGGATGCCGTTCGTGAAGTTTTCACTCGAAGAAAGATAACGCATATTCCCCTGTTGGATACTGAAGGAGTGATTGTTGATTGTTTGAGGCCGGAGTCATTGACGGATTCGAGTGAGGTCTCGCCCGGGCGGAGCACAGTGATCGATCTGCCTGTCATAATAATGGCAGGAGGGAAGGGGACGCGTATGGCGCCATTCACCAACGTTTTACCAAAGCCTTTAATCCCGATCGGGGATAAAACTATTATAGAGCTCATCATGGATGAATTCGCGCGGTATGGGGTTCGTGATTTCCGTTTAACTCTGAATTATAAAGGCGAGATGATACGCGCCTATTTTCAAGGATCGGAGCGCGAGTATAATATTTCATATGCATGGGAAAAGGATTTTTTAGGGACGGCTGGTAGTATAAGACTCGTCACGAACCTCGGCGATACATTCATCGTTTCGAATTGCGATATTCTAGTGAAAGCAGACTTTGGAGAAGTTATCTCTTTCCATAAGCAGAACAAAGCCGCTCTTACTATTATCTCCTCGATCCAGCATCACAAGGTTCCTTATGGTGTCGTAGACTTCGGCCAAGGTGGACGAGTGAATGGCATACGCGAAAAGCCGGAATTCACCTTTCCTATCAACACTGGCGTGTATGTCCTTGATAAGCTCTGTCTGGATTTCATCCCTGAGGGCGTTTCCTTCAACATGACCGATCTCATAGATGCCCTCCTTTGTTCGGGCAAAGCTGTCTATACCTTCCCAATCAATGAAGGGGACTACCTCGATATTGGACAATGGGAAGAATATCGCCGGGTAGTGTCATCTCTCTCCTAGGTGGAAAAAAATAAATGGGCGAGACACTTTTCGTCATACCTGCAAGAGGAAGAAGCAAGCGACTTCCTCGTAAGAATCTTCTTCCTTTAGGCGGAAAGCCTCTCATTGTATGGACTATCGAAGCCGCATTAGAAAGTGCCATACCGGGGTTGGTTTGTGTTTCAACGGACGACGAGGAAATTGCTGAAATTTCCAAAAAAGCTGGAGCGGCTGTCCCATTTATTCGACCTGCTGAATTGGCAACAGATACGGCAAGCAGTGTCGATGTAGTAGCTCATGCATATGAATATTGTTGTTCTGGGGCACGAGGCAATTTTGAAACGATCACTTTGCTTCAGCCTACTTCACCTCTGCGGGATGCCGAGGATATCCGTGCTGCATTTCATCTTTTCTATGAAAAAGAAGCCGAAAACGTTGTTTCTATTTGTCCAGTCGCCCATTCACCTTTATGGGCGAATGTACTTTCGCCCGACAGGTCACTTCGAGGGTTTATTCGTGAAGATATCAAAGGCAAAAGAAGCCAAGATCTTCCCACCTATTATCGACTCAATGGCGCTATCTATATATGTGCAGCAAAGCGTTTCCTTGCAAAGCAAAGTCTTCTATTCGAAGATAAATCATTTGCCTATATCATGACGATGGAACATTCTTTGGACATCGATACAACGCTTGACTTCAGGATTGCCGAGGTGATGCTTGCAGAGTTGAATGGTACTAATTAATGCGTAATATTTTATAGGCAATGCAAAAAACATATGATATGTCTATGTTATAAGAAAAAACGACTCTGATCTATTCGTTAATTGTGGCTTATCTATTTAATTAAAAATGACTAATAATTTTAAGAGAAGTACTTTGGAGAAAATAATGATATTTGAAAGCGGGAAAAATAAAAGAAACATTGTATTCGACTATTTAGCAATTATTGTAATATATTATGCAGCCTATTTTTTCTTCCTCGTGAATAATGGGTTGTTCTGGGATGACTGGGTTTGGACCGGAAATATTATTCGGGGCTATATAGAAATTTCTAGAAAGCTATATGCACTTAGATATCCTGGTTTGCTTTTGGCATTTATCTACTTATCACCACCAATTCTGATTCGTGTTTTAATCAGCATATGCTATTTGCTACCTGGTTTTATTCTTTATTCTATATCCCAAAAGGAAGGTATTGCCCGTATCGATAGAATATTTATTGTTCTTATCTTTCTTCTTATCCCTATAAACTTAGCGAAATATACATTGGCAATCGCTGCCTATTCCTTTTACTGTCTGTTATTCTATATTGCCTCATATCTCTATATTAATAACTACAATAAGATGGGCATCGTCGTTAGGTTGGTATCACTAATTTTGTATTTTTTATCATTTACATTAAATTCATTACTAGCATTTTTTGCAGTCCCATTTTTATATGTTTTCTCAAAATTCATTCGAAATAGGGAGGCCGAAGGGGTCAAGGGAATTGTTAAAGGATTTGGTCTCTTTTTAAAAAAGAACTTTGACTTTGCCATTGTTCCTTTTATATTCTTTGGAATAAAACAAATACACATGCTTACGGACAAAGTTTATAAAACAGGCATTTATGCGAACATAGGTTATAACCGCCTTCATTTTATGGATTTCGCTATGGCTCCTGTTAAATATTTTGTTTGGCTTAAAGATGCTTTAACGGATTCGATTAGAAGGGCGGGATATATTTTAGAAAGCAATTTAGGTGTGAGCCTCTTGATTATTGCAGTAATCGTGTACCTCGTCTTTTTTACTGATAAGACCAGGGAAGAGAAAAATAGCAAAGCAATTGTCAGAAATATCATTGTGAGTTTGATCATTTTCGCGTTTGCAGTTTTTCCTTATATCGCTGTAGGCGTTCAGTATAGTGGGGGCACATTTGGTAGCCGAAATAATATTCTATTGCCAGTTAGTCTTTCATTTTTAATTTATTATTTATTTAACATGATTGCAATAAAGCTTCGTATATCTAGAAATATGATTAATCTTTTTAAAATATCATTACTATTGTCATATTTATTATTCAATATAAGCCAAGGGAAGTCATTCTATTTTGATAATATAAAGCAACAAGCAATAATTGCGAACATAACAGAAAATAACGATATAAAAACAAATTCAGTATTCTTAGTAAAAGACAATGCCATGCGTCTCAATGCAAATCGAGAATATAATTTTTATGATTTCTCTGGGCTTTTCTACAAGGCTTTTGGCGATGAGAAGAGGATTGCAGTATACGTAGGTCCAAATGCCTTGAACGAAATTAAAGATGCTTATGAAAATAAAAATGCGTTACCGTATAAAATCAAACAATTGAATTCAACAATACCAACATATATTATCTCAATTAATGAAAAAAAAGTGCAAACAGGATATGGCTCATGCATAACATTAATTTATGATTATGTTTTTAACAGGTCGCATTATAATAAAATTATAAAAAATTTTATTAGTATATCGACATCTAAAATTATTAACGACTCAGGTGTCGATAAGTATTTTAAGTGAAATATTGTTTGTTATTATTGCAATTAAAGTAGTAACAATATATGAACTATATGTCGAAGAGAGTGGGTGAAGTTCCAAGATAATATCAATTGACTATTAGAGTTCAGTTTACTCACACCGGCAACTGTCTATCGAATGTCGATTCACGCAAATTTGCAATATTCCCTTGATAAGCCAAGGATTTTATTGAATTAATACTGCATTGTTTAATTGCCGGGTGAGTAAGAACAAGTTGAGCCATATATTCTACAACAAATAGCCCACGAACGAAATATATTGGGGTATGCTAGAACCACGAAAACGTATAGGGATCGAGCATGCAACTGTTAGCAAAATCTTTAGGCACTGGAGACGAGGTATTAAGATGACTTTGGTCTGGTTATTATCGAAGCCGCACAGCTTGAACTCCCAATAATTGCCCGTGACTCACCGTCTTCCAAGAATTGGCCGGAAAGTGCGGCTTGTTCTTTGGTAGCCTAGAAGCTGAATATCTGGCAAATACGGTTCAAGCATGGATGCATCTCTACCAGCAAGGTCATCGCTTCAAGTCAGACACCATGCCTTGGTTGATGTGGAAGGAAAGCGCTATACAAATACAATAAATTATGAAGCTTTGAACTGAATAGCTGACACTGAACAAAAGAGAACAATAGGGGATAGCGAAATGAATCCGGAACAAGATATTACTATGCCAGACACAAAGAGAGAAACAATCTAAGGTCGGCGAAAGTAATGCTATCTACTGACCCGGCAATAAAACATCACGCATGAGCGTTGCAAAAAGCCTTATCCGTAGCGGAGAAGGCTTTTTGCAACGCCGTAGCAGACATTCAATTGCCGGGTCAGTAATTAAAAAAAAACCCAGAGAATATCGCAATTCTCTTTTTTTGACCTACTTGTAATCCTTGGAAACCGGAATTACCAATGGCAAACCCGATAAGGATCAAAGCAATAGTGAATTCAGTAATTGCTCATGGTCAGGGCGTATATTCCGTAAGCATGGCGCCAGAAGGTCGAGTACCGCGCTTCAAGCCAGGACAATTTCTGCATCTTACTGTGGACGGATATGATCCCGGCAGCGGGTATTGGCCCGAGTCGCGCGCCTTTTCAATTGCTTCATCACCTGGATTGGATACTCTGCTCATCGTATATAGCGTCAAGGGTAGTTATACACGGAAAATGGAAAAAAGCCTCGAGCCAGGGAGGGAAGTATGGCTAAAGCTTCCCTATGGTAATTTTACCATTGAAAAGAATATTCAATCAGGTCAAGATATTGTGCTTGTGGCGGGCGGGACTGGCATCACCCCCTTTATTTCCTACCTCGATGCACTCGTGACGACGTGCACGCACGTGGGGTCTATCTATTTATACTATGGGGTCCGGCTTAATTCTTTGATGCTGTTTTCCCCACTCCTCGCTCGCTGTATAGAAGGTATTTCCACATTTCGTGCTAATATTTTTATCGAGAATGAGGCACCGGATAAATTGATGCTTCCGATCGCCCGGAAAGCGCAGGGGCGATTATGTGTTGATGCAATCTACGAGGAAGCTCACGAGCTTAACAATCCGATCTATTTCCTGTCGGGTCCACAACCTATGATTAATTCTTTTAGGAACCACCTTGCCGAAAAGCGAGTGGCGCTCACCAATATCAAGATCGACGAATGGGAGTAAGGCAGTGGCTAAGACCGAGAATGAGCTTCGTTCCGAAATAGCGCAATTGGTAAAGGAATATTATGGGGTAAAATATTTAGCAAAGCCTTTTGAAATGGGTAAAACACCAATTCGCTATGCGGGGCGGGTATTCGACGAGAAAGAGATACAAAGCCTTGTCGACTCTTCTCTCGATTTTTGGTTGACGAACGGACGCTATACCCAGGAATTCGAACAGCTCTTCTGTGATTTTATCGGAGTCGAGTACGCTTTCCTTGTAAACTCGGGTTCTTCTGCCAATCTGGTTGCATTTGCATCTCTTATATCCCCGCTTCTAGGCGAGCGCGCATTGAAGCCGGGCGACGAGGTCATTTCGGTTGCGGCGGGGTTTCCGACGACACTGAACCCTATCATTCAAAATGGAATGGTCCCCGTGTTCGTAGATGTCGATATAGGTACCTATAACGTAAATCCATATAGACTTAGAAACGCGATCGGTCCCAAGACCCGTGCTATATTCCTCGCCCATACGCTGGGCAACCCGTATGATCTCGATGTTGTCATGGAATTGGTGAAGAAGCACGATCTGTGGCTCATAGAGGATTGCTGTGACGCTTTGGGTTCTACCTATAAGGGGAAGATGGTCGGAAGTTTCGGCCACATAGCGACCTGTTCCTTCTACCCCGCGCATCACATAACGATGGGCGAAGGGGGTTGTGTCTTCACCAATGACGATACCCTTGCCAGGGCTGCGCGCTCGATCCGCGATTGGGGCCGCGACTGCTATTGCGCGGGCGGGGAGAACAATACCTGTGGCAAGCGTTTTTCCGCACAATACGGCACCCTCCCCAAAGGGTATGATCACAAGTACGTTTATTCCCATATTGGGTACAACCTCAAGGTCACCGATATGCAGGCTGCCATAGGAGTTGAACAGCTCAAGAAGTTGCCTGACTTCATCGAGCGACGCAAGGAAAATTTCCGCCTCTGGACAAAGGGTTTTTCGAAATGGCCGGAGCTCTTTATCCTACCTACAGCGACCGAGGGGACTGATCCATCCTGGTTCGCCTTTCCCGTCACGGTGAAGTCGGGTGCGGGATTTACCAGAACAGAACTTACCGATTTCCTCAATAACCACCTTGTAGAGACACGCACCCTTTTTGGCGGAAATCTTCTCCGGCAGCCGGCCTACCAAGGAATTACGCATCGTGTGGCGCCTGGTGGGCTGGAGCGGACCGATCAGATAATGAACGACACTTTCTTCCTGGGCACCTTTCCGGGGCTGACGAAGGAACAAATAGATTATGCGATTGTGATGATCGGTGACTTTATTACATCAAAGGGAGGCATGGCATGAAGGTCGTGATACTCGCCGGAGGTTTCGGTACTCGCATCTCGGAAGAATCCGACCTTAAGCCTAAGCCCATGATCGAGATTGGCGGCAAGCCGATACTCTGGCATATAATGAAAACCTATTCGCACTATGGTTTCAACGATTTTATCGTTTGTTGTGGATATAAGGGCTATGTGATTAAAGATTATTTCCATCACTACTATATGCACGAGGCCGATATGACGATCGATCTCCGCCGAAATACCACAGAGTATCACAATTCTACATCGGAACCATGGCGTGTCACTCTCGTTGATACGGGCCTTAATACAATGACTGGGGGGCGCATCAAGCGTATCGAATCCTATGTAAGAAATGAGACATTTATGCTTACGTATGGTGATGGTGTATCAGATGTTGACATCGGCGCGCTTCTTGATTTCCACAGAAAAGGCGAGAGGATTGGTACACTCACGGCTGTCCAGGCTACAGGCAAGTTCGGGGCATTGAGCATCGGATCGAACTCGATGATTCAGGCGTTCCAAGAGAAACCAAAGGGCGATGGGGCATGGATCAATGGAGGTTTTTTCGTATGCGAGCCCAGTGTTTTTCAATACCTTCGCGAAGACGATGCAACTATCTGGGAGCGCGGGCCCCTGGAGAGCCTCGCCCATGAGGGCCAGCTTGGGGCGTTCAAGCATGAAGGCTTCTGGCAACCGATGGACACGCTTCGAGACAAGAATGAGCTAGAAAAGCTTTGGGCCGATGATCGAGCTCCCTGGAAGCTGTGGTGATGAATCAACAGTCCTTTTGGAGTGGTAAACGGGTATTTCTCACTGGCCATACGGGTTTCAAGGGCGCGTGGCTCAGTCACTGGCTGGTTTCGCTCGGTGCCATGGTCAAAGGCTATTCTCTGGAGCCACCAACCGAGCCTAATCTCTTCGATACCTTGGGACTTGCGGCCGATCTTGAGAGCGATATCGGGGACATCCGGGATCATGAGCGTCTGACAGCTTCCGTCATGGTGTTCCGACCTGAAATCATCTTTCATCTTGCCGCTCAACCTCTCGTAAGGCTGTCCTATAGAGAACCGCGTCTTACCTACGAGACGAATGTCATGGGTACGCTAAACTTGTTCGAAGCCGTCCGTGCCTGCGATTCGGTTCGCAGCGTCGTGACGATCACCACGGACAAGTGCTATGAGAACAAAGAATGGGTTTGGGGCTATCGTGAGACGGATCCCATGGGCGGGTATGATCCCTATAGCTCGAGCAAGGCCTGTGCGGAGCTGCTCACCGCCGCCTACCGGCATTCCTATTTCAATCCCGATGCCTATGGCAGGTCACATGGCGTATCTCTTGCCTCCGCTCGTGCGGGTAACGTTATCGGGGGAGGGGATTGGGCACTCGATCGGCTGCTGCCAGACTGCGTGCGATCATTAGCGAAGGGCGTGACCATCTCGATTCGAAACCCGCACGCCACGAGACCGTGGCAGCACGTTCTCGATCCCCTAGCCGGGTACCTCGTGTTGGCCGAGCGAATGTATACAGATGGTCTTGGCTATTGCGAGGGCTGGAACTTCGGCCCTGGGGATGAGGGCGTCATGGACGTGGAAAATGTCGTCAAGACCGCCATCGAGGCGTGGGGCTCTGGTGGCTACTCGATCACCCCGGATGCCGACTTGCATGAAGCGCAGCTTCTGAAGCTCGACCCCAGCAAGGCGCACGCGCGGCTTGGCTGGTCCACCAAGCTCGATGTCCGATCCGCAATCAGATGGAGCATTGATTGGTACGCCGGCTATTATAGGGGCGCCAACATCGTCGAATTGATGAAGGCGCAAATTGACGAGTACATGGGACATGAGGCGCCGGTAGAGGAGGACTGGGGATGAAGAAATACCGCGTGGCCATTTTGGGTTCCGGGAACATAGGCACGGACCTGCTATTGAAGATGATAAGGTCCCCTTACCTGGAGTGCGTTGCTTTCGTCGGACGCAGCTTCTCCTCCCAAGGGATGATGAAAGCAAATGCCTTGGGAGTGCCGTGTTCCGACCGGAGTATCAGCTATTTCCAAAGCAAATCCTCGGAGGTTGATCTCGTTTTCGACGCTACTTCCGCCAGGGATCACATGGTCCATGCCCCTATTCTCAAAAGCTTGAATATTCGCGCGATCGATCTCACTCCCGCACGGATGGGACCCCTGTGCGTCCCCGCGGTGAATAGGGACGACTGCCTCGAGGAGATGAACATCAACATGGTCACCTGCGGAGGCCAGGCGTCGATTCCCATCGCTCACGCCATTGGGAAGACCCAGACGGGCGTCGAATACATCGAGGTGGTTTCGAGCATAGCCTCCAAGAGCGCCGGACCTGCCACGCGAAACAACTTAGATGAGTATATCGACACCACGGAAAGGGGAGTTCTGCAGTTCTCCGGATCCGAGAGGGCCAAGGCGATCCTGAATCTGAATCCCGCCATACCCTGCATCGACATGCAGACGACGGTATTCGCCAAAGTCGCTGATCCAGACATCTCCGCTCTCGTGGAAGTTCTGAATCCCGTAATAGCGACTATCAAGTCGTATGTCCCCGGCTACAATGTGATCGTGGGTCCCTTGGTAGAAAATGGAAGGATTGTCGTGATGGTTCGCGTCCGAGGTTTGGGAGACTACCTGCCTGCCTATGCCGGGAACCTCGACATCATCAATTGTGCGGCGATCGCCATGGCCGAGGAATACGCAAAGGAAGCTGCGTCATGAATCAAAAAACGCGGAAGGTCCTCATTAGCGATCCCACATTAAGGGACGGCAACCATGCCGTCGCCCACAAATTATCCCTTGAGCAGATCGGGATCTATTGCGAAGCCGCGGACAGCGCCAGAGTTCCGATAGTCGAAGTCGGCCATGGGAATGGCCTTGGGGCATCGTCGCTTCAGGTGGGCGAAGCCGCGGTCGACGACAGGACCATGCTGAGGTACGCTCGATCCAAGCTCAAGACAAGCAAGCTCGGCATTCACGTCATCCCCGGTTTTGCGACCATCGAGAGGGATCTGAAGCCAGCGCTCGACTACGGCGTCGACGTCATTCGCGTCGCTTCCCATTGCACGGAGGCGGACATCACGGAACGGCACATACGTTTCTGTCGCTCCCAAGGCAAGACGGTGTTTGGCGTACTCATGATGGCACACATGGCGGACGAGGAGACCCTTCGCTCCGAGGCTGCCAAAATGCAGGACTACGGCGCCGAGGCCGTAATACTCATGGATTCCGCCGGGAATTCCCTCCCTGCCGACGTGACTCGGAAGATGGAATACCTGGTCGCCAATCTTGCCATATCCGTCGGGTTCCACGCGCACAACAATCTCGGCCTAGGAATAGCAAATTCCATAGCCGCCATCGACGCGGGGGCCGCCATTGTCGATGGCTGCGCTCGTGGTTTCGGGGCGGGGGCCGGCAACGCCCAGTTGGAGGTTTTGGTCGCCGTTCTTCAACGGATGGGGATCGAAACCGGAATTGATCTGTACAAGATGCTCGACGCAGCTGATCTTGCTGAGTTAAAGTTGATGAAGGAAATACCGGTCATCAAATCGGTGAGTGTCGTAAGCGGTCTCGCCGGCGTATTCTCTGGCTTTCTAAAGCCCGTGATTCGGATTTCGCAAGAGTTCTCGGTCGATCCTCGAGATGTTTTCTTTGAACTGGGCAAGCGCAAGGTCGTTGCCGGTCAGGAAGACATAATCATCGAAGTCGCTGATGCCATCGCCAAGACGAAGGGGAAATACAATGAGTGAGCGACCAGAGGATATTACAAGGGCTGATTGCGAACGAGTATTGCCCCAAGTGCTGGACAAGCTGCAGGGACTCAAGGATGCAGGGATTCTCATAAGCGGAGGTACAGGCTTCTTCGGATCCTGGATAAGCGAAGCGATTTCCTACCTCAATGATGTTCATCATTTCGAGATCAGGCTCTATCTGGTGGCTCGCGACAGACATTTGCTGGATTCGCGACTGTCTCATATTCGCGGTAAGCCCTATGTCCAATTCGTGCGCTGCGATGTGCGAAGCATCGCGGAAGTCCCCAAAGACGTTAATTATGTGATTCATGCCGCCGCCAATCCGGACTTTCGCTTCCATTCATCCAATCCGATCGAGACAATGACCACGATTGCGCAGGGCACGGAATCGATACTTCGAGCGGTGGATCGGGTATCAGATCTCAGGATGTTCCTCAATGTAAGTTCGTCCTCGGTCTATGGGGCACCATTCGAAACCGAGGAGGGCATAGCGGAGGCAGGCAAGGGTCTCGCGCTGGCGGATATCGGGAAGCACCCCTACGCCGAAGCCAAGCGATATGCCGAATCCCTTTGCTTCGCGGCCCATGCTGCCGCCAGGATCCCCTTGGTAACTGTGCGTCCTTTCACGTTCCTTGGTGCTTATCAAAGCCTCGACGCTCCGTGGGCGATCAACAACTTCATGCGCGACGCCCTCTCGAAGCGTGCGATCCGCATTCTGGGAGATGGCCAGACAATTAGGAGTTTCATGCATGGCACTGATCTCTCGGCATGGCTTCTCGTCATACTTTTGCGATCGAAGAGCGGGCAGACATACAATGTGGGCAGTGGGAGCGGAATGGCGCTTCTCGATGCAGCTCGCAAGGTCGCCTCGAATGTCGAACCTGTGCCCGATGTCGTCACGAACGCGTCCCTCACTGGAGCGGTCACGAATACCTATTTGGTTCCAGATGTCAGCGCCGCGATGAGGGACTTTGGTCTGAGGCAATACACGCCATTTGATGTCGCGGTCAAGCGGACGATGGATTGGTTCGTGGGCCAATCGGAAGAGGACCGAATCAGATGATCAACAACGCCAAAGAAAAATTGGATCGACGGGAATCTGTCACAGGTATCTGGTCTATAATCCCTTCGCCGACCGTCAGCGAAATACTAGCGTCCGCGAAACTAGATTTCATCATTCTAGACATGGAGCATGGTCCCTTCGATATGTCCATCATGGCCGAGTGTATTAGGGCATCGGCCGGAACTAATTGTTCGCCCCTCGTCCGGATCCCCTACGTGGAGCCTTCGATAATACAACGGGTTCTAGACATGGGGGCGCATGGGATCGTCGCGCCTCAAATCAGGACTAAGGCAGACGCGGAGCATTTAGTGTCCTGTTGCCGATTCTCTCCCTCCGGCATCCGCGGCTACAACCCATACACCAGGGCCGGTGATTTTCTGTCGAATCATTCCAGTCCCTATCTTGCGGAGAGATTCCCCCTCATCACGGTAATAATCGAGAACAGTGAAGCCTATCAAAATCTGGACGATTTGCTGGGCGTCGAGGGCATCGACGCCTACTATCTGGGTATATATGACATGTCCTGCGCGTTCGGCACTCGCGGTGACCTGACATCAAGCAAGATGAACGCCTTCGTTGCGGATGCGTCAGCCAGAATATCGACCGCAGGAAAGGTCATCGGGAAAATGGTTGACCGAAGGCCTGTGCCAGGAGACGCTGATGACGCGACATACTTCTATGTCCTTCAGCCCGATACATATCAGCTAAAAAAGAGCATCCTGGACAGGCTATAGCTCCGGTGTGGTAAAATACTCAGGAGGCGCCTCACGTGAAGACTCGCGTTGCAGACTACATTGCCAAGGGGATTGCTGCCCGAGGCGTCAAGAATGTCTTTCTCCTTTCAGGCGGGGGGATGATGCATCTCCTGGACGGACTTGCCCTTAACAAGGCTCTTTCGCTTGTATTCCACCATCATGAGCAATGCGCGGGAATCGCAGCCGAGGCCTATGCGAGAATACGAGGCTCTGCCTCGTTCTGTTTTGCTACAAGCGGACCCGGCGCTACCAACATTGTGACCGCGGTCGCAGGCGCTTGGCTAGATTCGAGCCCTGTAGTTTTCATTACCGGACAGAGCAAGAGATCCCAAACGCTGAGGAATTCCCGGATAGCGGGACTGAGACAATTCGGGACTTTCGAGGTCGATGTTATCGAGATCGTCAGATCGATCACCAAATTCACTTGGTTTCTCGATAAGCCAGAAGACATTCCCTATGTCTTCGAAAAGGCCTGCAGTATTGCGGAATTCGGAAGACCTGGTCCTGTACTAATCGATGTACCGGTTGATGTGCAAGGGACATTCTTCGAACCGACCGGTTGTAGAAAATTCTTGCCCATTTCCGGAACAATCCGCCCTGATAGGACGGTTTTCGATGCCATCATGGCCCGATGGGATCAAGCAAAGAGGCCCCTGATCCTGTCCGGCAACGGGGTGGGAATTGCCAGGCAAGGCTCTCTACTCATGCGTGTCTCACGACTGAAGCAGACTCCAGTCGTGACAACTCAAATGGGGAAGGATGCGGTCCCGTACGAGGACGATTATTGGATTGGACATCCAGGCATCAAGGGCGATCGGGCCGGAAACATCGCTATTCAGAACGCTGATTTCATCATCACCATTGGGGCGAGCTTGCATGTGTTTACCACTGGTTACGAACTGGATGGGTTTGCTCCGGATGCCTGGATTGCCCAGGTCGACCTTGATGATGCCATTTTTGACCGCGAAGACGTGGGTGTCGCCGTCAGATGCAGGGCGGATGTAAAGAGCTTCTTGGAGGAGGTCGACCGCATCGGTGGGCCAAATGCCACCGACAGTGCTCGGCAATCCTGGCTTAAGGGACTCCTTGCCTGCAAGCGCCGATTTGAAGTCTACAGCGAGCCGCACAAGTCAGAAATCGGAAGGATCAACATGTACTACGTGCTTCGAGCCTTCAACGAGATGTCCGCGGATGGCGATATCGTGGTGGCTGATGCAGGTTCGGCCTTCTATACTGTAGGTCAGGCTTGGGAAGTTCGCGTGGGGCAGCGTGTTTTGATTTCCGGCGGTATGGGCGCAATGGGCTGGGCCTTCCCTGCTGCCACCGGTGCCGCCGTAGCGTCAGGCCGGCGAGTGTTCTGCTTCACGGGCGACGGTTCAGCGCAAACCAATCTGCATGAACTGGCAGTAATATCGAAAAACAGACTCAACATCAAAATAGTCATCTTCAACAATAATGGCTATTTGTCGATCAAAAATACTCAGGACAATTATTTTCATGGCAATTATGCAGGAGTTAATGAATCTTCGGGCGTATTTCTTCCCCCTATAATTGATATTGCGGCACTCTATGGAATCGCTTATGCAAAGGCGGAGAGCCCGGAGCAACTTGATGCCGCCATCGCCAAGGCCTTTGCGGCGGACGGGCCCTTTGTGATAGAGGCCATGACCAATGTCAACCAGGAGATCATCCCCAGTGTCAATTCCAGAAAGCTCGAGGATGGCACAATGGCTTCCTCGCAGCTGGATCAAATGTCACCATCTCTTAGTGAAAAAGATATTAATGATATTAGGGTGCTGGTAAGACAATGAAAATTGCAATACTCGGGGCTACAAGTCATGTAGCAAAAAATTTAATAATTGGATTGAATCGCGAACACATGTTATATCTTTACGCACGATCTACTGAAAGAGTTTTTGAATTTTTAAAAAATGAATTCATTTCAACAGATCAAATCGAGGTTGAAGCAATAAATTCATTTAGTCAATCTGGGCTATTCGACACTGTTGTCAATTGTATAGGATTTGGAACTCCCGATAAGGTTCGAAACGGTGGTGCTGACATATTATTAGTCACTGAATTATATGATAATCTAATTATAGAGTATTTGAAAAAATACACCGGCACCGTCTATATTAATTTTAGTAGTGGAGCTTTATTTGGTCCAGCCTGCTCTACAGCAGTAGATAAATCGAGCGAATTTCGGCTTGCCCTTGGCGATTTGTCCAGTTTGGATGCATATAGAGTCTCAAAACTAAATGCAGAGACCAAGCATCGCTGTTTGTCAGAGTTATCGATAGTTGATCTCAGGTTATTCAGTTTCTTCAGTCGCTATATCGAAGTTGAGTCCTCATATCTCGTGACGGATATGTTGAAAGCATTATTGACGGGTAGTGCTTTTGAGACGAGTGAATTAGATATTGTACGTGACTATATTCATCCAAACGATCTCAGTTCAGCTGTGTTGCTTTGTGCCAAGACGCATGGCATTAACCGATCTTTTGACCTCTACTCCAAAGCCCCAGTAAAGAAGAGTGAAATAATTAGCCAATTCATCAAATATTTCGGATTGCAGGTGTCTTGGGTAAGGAAAATGGAAGCTAAATCACCTACTGGTATCAAATCTTACTATGCTTCTAATAATCGCGATGCAAATGATATATTGGGGTATGAGCCAGTTTATACTTCAATGGAAGTATTAATTGAGGAATCTAGAGCTATATTAATCAGGGATAAAATTTCACGCTAATAACATCCGTTGCTTCTATGGAATCAGGGAATGTGGTGTTGGATGCTTGGAGTGCACGGCCTGTGAGGAAGAGCGGCTTCTAGCATCATTGTCTCGTAAGTTCGGCCTTTTGGTGGAATTTGTAGACCATGAGATAAGGACTATATCAAGTAAAAAAAGTGAGTACTTTTCACTTAATCGTAAAGTTGAACATCTATTTAATATTGAGCCCAGACAGACTTCACTCGAATGCATCGAATTGGAAATGGCTGCTATTATAAATGCAATTTTGCAAAAATGAGGACAGTTTTGAAATTACCTATATATTCGAAGCTTGCCAATGATCCTCTTGTTAGGCAGATGTTCCGGTATTTGCTTGTTGGAGGGATAAATACAATCGTTGGTTTTGGCATATATTCCTTTTTCATTTTTCTCGGAGCTAATTTTATGATCGCCGCGTTTGTTTCTCAAATTATAGGAATGATATTTAATTATTTTAGCTATGGAAAGGTTGTATTTAAGGAGAAATTAAATATCGAAACCTTGATAAAATATGCAATTGTGTATACCGTCCTTTACCTAATTAGCATTACAGTGCTTTTTTTGCTTCAAAAATTAGGATTAAATGCATATGGAGCTGGTCTTTGTAACTTATTTCTAAGTATTGTTTTGTCCTTTATATTGAATAGGACTCTTGTTTTTAATAAAGCTAAAGTATAAGGAAGTAAATATGAATAAACTTATCTCAATAGTAACTCCCTGTTATAACGAGGTAGACAATGTGGTCGAACTCTCAATGGCCGTCAGAAAGATTATGGAAGCTTTCTCTGACTATGATTATGAACATATATTCATTGATAATAATTCTACGGATGGTACGCAAGATTGTTTGCGTGAACTCGCAAAGAACAACCACAGGGTTAAATTAATATTTAACGCAAGAAACTTTGGCCATATTAGATCTCCATTCTATGGAATGCTACAAGCAAAAGGGGATGCGGTTATTTCTTTAGTAGCTGATTTTCAAGATCCACCAGAATTGATACCAGAACTTATAGCACGGTGGGAATCCGGTAAAAAAGTTGTTGTTTGTATTAAGAAATCCAGCAAAGAAAATCCAGCTATATTCGCGTTAAGAACGTTATACTATAATCTTATTTCTGCAAGCTCCAGTATTGAACATATAAGTCATTTTACTGGATTTGGTCTCTATGACAAAAAATTCGTAGCGATCTTACGCGAAATCGATGATCCATATCCATATTTCCGTGGTATTGTAGCTGAGTATGCTTTTGAAATGGATGTTTTAGAATATGTGCAACCAGAAAGGAAGAAAGGTAAAACAAAAAATAATATTTTTACTTTATTTGATATCGCTCTATTAGGTATGGTTAATCACACAAAAGCACCTCTTAGATTGATGACGATCACGGGATTTTTGTTGTCCTTGATTTCATTTGGCTTTGGCATTTATTACCTAATCTATAAATTGCTTAATTGGGATAGTGTGAGTCTCGGTGTCGCTCCCACACTAATAGCGCTATTTTTCCTTGGATCAGTTCAAATGCTGTTTTTGGGGATTTTAGGCGAATACATCGGGGCGATATACACACAGACTAAAAAAAGGCCGCGAGTTGTTGAAAGAGAAAGAATAAACTTCTAAGACTTTAAAGAATAGTTGCGCGCTTTGCTTTTTTGATTGACGATTTTTATGAATAATGGGTACGATGAAAGTGGGTAAAGTCAAACGATCACAAACAGATTGTTCTTCGAAACCAAATCGTTTGCTTATGTAATGACGAAAGAGCATTCCATTGATATTGATACAATGCTTGACTTTAGGATTGCTGAGCTAATACTTAAGGGGATCGGTTAATACTATTCCCTGCAATATATCATTTAGTGTAAGCAAAGTATAGTTTGTGTATAGACTATGATCAGGAAATGGAGAACTGTAAGATTATGTTGATCAACCCAAAAACTATAAGGCATATATTAGGGCTATTTGTACCTCCAATTATTAGTAAAATTATTGCACTAGCTAATAAACATATACATACTAATATTCTTTATTCAACTATAAGTAATTATGTTTCTTCCACAGAAAGAATATTTGTGCTAGGGAATGGGCCTTCCTTGGTAACTAGCATTGAAAAATATAAGGAAACGCTTTGTAAAACTGATTGTATAGCTGTGAATCATTTCGCTGAAACTAAATATTATCAAGTAATACAACCTAAATTATATCTCTTAGCAGATCCTGTATATTTTGAAAACCCTGATAAACTCTCTCTTAGATTATCTGAAAAATTAATTACTTTGGAAACAGCAATTATCGATGCTACTAATTGGACAATGTCTCTTGTTGTTCCTTCGTCATCAAAAAATTCTTTCTTTGTTAAAAAGATCGAAGATTCAAATAAAAACATCAAAATTTATTATTATAATAATAGCACAATATCGTTCGATTGGAAAACGCAAAGGGATAAATTTAGGCTTTATGATAAAAATATGGTTCCTCCTCCCTCACAGACTGTTTTGAATACTTGTATTTATTTTGCGATTTTTGCAGGGTATCAAAAGGTTATTATATTGGGTGCAGATACTTCATGGCATGAAAATTTATACCTGGACCAGAAGACGAATATATTATACACGAGAGATGAACATTTTTATGGAACACAAGTATTACCAGTGTACAGAAATCAGGAAGAAACTATTGGATCGAAAGTTCATGAGGAGTTATTTAATATTGCCAACGCCCTTTCTTCGTATTGGGAATTGAGGAGTTATGCGAATTATAGAAAAGTGCAAATATATAATGCTAGCGAAAAATCATGGATCGATGCTTTTGACCGATCTAAGGAAATATGATTATTTGCTTCAACTGGGGAGTATTAAGATACCCCTAAAAATGAAATATGCAATTCTGACAGTATTAGAAATTTTTTAGGCTACTTACATGACACATGGAGAGACATACTGAAGGGAGCTGCTAAAATGAGAAGTTATTGCACATTGTTCGATGGCAATTATCTGTCCCGCGGTATAACGATGATAGATTCTTTAAGAAATGTATCCGCTGATCATATTGTGTTCGTACTTGCCATTGATGAACTTGTGAGTGAAACCTTAAAAAACAATAGTGGTGTGATTATAATTAAGTTAGGCGATGTCGAAGAAAAATATCCAAGACTTGAAAAAGCTAAAGAAACTAGAAGTAGCGTTGAATATTATTGGACATTGACTCCATCGCTTATAAAATATTGTATAGAAACATATCGACTTGAAGAATGTACTTATATAGACGCTGACATATATTTCTATAATGACCCAGAGGCTTTATTTTTAGAAGTTAAATCATATTCTGCTCTGATTACAGAACATAACTATACCCCAAAATACGATCAAACAAATACAAGTGGAAAATATTGCGTTCAGTTTTTAAATATTAAGAACAATTCTTTTGGAATTGAGATTCTTGATTGGTGGCAAGAAAAATGTATTGAATGGTGTTATAACAGGATGGAAAATGGCAAGTTTGGAGACCAAAAATACCTTGATGATTGGACAACAAGGTTTAAATCAGTTCATGTGGCGCAGGACATTGGGTGTGGAATTGCCCCTTGGAACATTGCTAAATATGATATAGTCGTGAAGCATAGTCTCTTCAATGTTCAAGATAAGGTTACAAAACAAATAGGGGCAATGATATTCTATCACTTCCATGGACTAAAAAAGTATGAAAATAATAGATGGTTTCTTTCAGGATATGATATAACGACCACAGTTATCGAAAAGCTATACAAACCCTACATTGGAAATATTGAAAAAAATGAAAATAAATATAATTGTCAAAACAAAGCTGAAAAATTACCAAGTGATACAATAAAAACAAGCATTATGGTTAAGTCATGGCTTCGAGGAGTATTTCGAGGAGTTGGGATTTTATTTAAATCAATTATAAAAAATGAGTTTCTTGAGGCGCAGAAAATGGAAATAAAAGAGTTTAATGAACATATTATTGAGCTACAGTAATTTTATACTATCATAAGGTTGTAATATGGACACTAGGCTTAAAATTTATACTGATAAGTCACTTCTTGGTGTGGAAAAAACATGGTATCCAATGCTTTTTCCATTTTGGGGCAGTATCGATGAAGGGAATGATATCGATAATGGTAGGTTTAATGATTACTGTTCTGTTGGAAGTAAGTATTTTACTATTACATCTGAATTGGCTGATGCGGATATAGCACTTATACCATTTTGGTGGAAACCAGATTGGTGGAATAAAGAAGTACTAAAAAATCAAAATGAAGTAGCTGAGAAACTTGTATACCAGTGTAAGCGTCTTGGGAAGAAGATTTTAATTTTCTTTGGGACTGATTCAGTAGAAGATATTAGTGTCGAAAATTCAATAGTTTTTAGAAGCTCGTTTTATCGCTCTAAAAAAAAGTCTACTGAATTTGCAAAACCGGGTTGGTCGATTGATTTTCTAAAAACTTATTACAATAATAAATTAATCCTTAGAGCAAAAAGTAAAGTACCGACCATTGGGTATTGCGGATATGTTGATTATAATTTTCTAGATAAGAAAGTGGCGTTAGCTTATCATATAAAGGATATACTAATTAGTATAATTAAAGCTAATTCTATGGTAAAACCATGGGAAAAATTACGGGGAAGTGCGGTTAGAGCCTGCCTTAGAAGTAGGGTTGTAGATATGAAATATGTGTACAGAAGTTCATTTAGTGCTGATACACCTCTTAATAGAAGAATGGAGTATGCAAATAATATTATGAATACTGACTATACAATTGTCACAAGGGGTGGAGGTAATTTTTCATATAGATTATTTGAAGTTCTTAGTTGTGGAAGAATTCCTATTTTTGTTGATTCGGATACTCCTATTCCATTTGACAATATCGTGGATTGGAAAAAATATTTCGTTTGGGTAGATGAGAGGGATGTTAAATACATTCCAGATGTTGTAGACAATTTCCATAAAGCTATGAACAATGATGAATTTGTTGAGTTACAAAAGACGGAAAGAAAATTATATGAAGAATGGATTGCTCCACAAGGTTTTTTTAAAAATATTTGGAGATGTATAGTTCCACTTCTTTAAAAGTCCATAGGTAGCATTTATTTGAAAATAGTAAAATAAAAAGCCAGATGAGTACAAATATGCAGATGAAAGTTGGGTATATTAGGCAGGTGAATATTACATAAAAAAGATATCGAAGTAATGTGGAATGCAAACAACCCTACCATCAATAATTGTACAATTATGTTATATTGTATAACGGTTTCTAGAAGCTATTGGGATACTGTTGATTGAAAATAAACAACGAACGGAGCTGTAACTTATGACATTGATTAGTGATGACAAACCTCTTCTTACTATAATAACTGAAGTTAGAAATGGTGTTGATCATATTCAGCAAACGATAAATAGTGTAATCCATCAGGATTATGAAAATATTGAATATATTATAGTAGATGGTGTTTCAACAGATGGAACACTGGATATTATTGAAAGAAATAAAGAAAAAATATCCCTAATTATATCTGAACACGATGAAGGTATTTACGATGCTATGAACAAAGGCATTCGACAAGCAAAAGGTGATTTAATTGGTATAATTGCAAGTAATGATTGGTATAACCAAAACATTTTCGGTGAGATAATAAATCTCCATAAATTAAATAAGAATGCAATTATCTATGGTATAGCTAAATTATATGATAAAGAAGTTTTTAAGGCGGCTACTGCTATGTCGGCTGAAAGTTTAGATATTACAATGTTTCCTCATGCTACAGCATTTGTACCTCGTGAAGTATATGAGCAATATGGTATGTATGATACTTCTTATAAAATAGCAGCAGATTATGATGCGATGATACGATTCCATCGTGCTGGAGTACCGTTTGTGTTCTGTGACAAAGTGATAAGTAATGTACGATTAGGAGGAGTGAGTTCAACAAGTTTGGTTGGTCTTGAACATGAAAATATTAAGCTTAAGTATGGTTTCATAACGTTATTAGAAGAAAATATTATAAGAAAAGTGTTGAAAAAAATGTTTAATAATTTTGTACAATGGATAAGAGAACATTTTTAATAAATTATGATATGATTAAATATTAATTACCAATAGACAGACAATATTAAAGGTTTGGTGGCTGTCTTTTACTTTGAAGAAGAATCGATATAAGGATGGCTGGAAAGCAGTGGAATATTTTAAACGATTCATTGAAATTGTAATTGGTAAAATTGTATTCCTTTTTTACGCCACCATAGGTGTAATTATCGGTTATGGAATTTCTGTTGATACTAGGACAATCCTTGTTACCGGGATTCCTGGTTTCGGCGGGGGCCCATTTACGTTCTTACGTTTTTTACTGAATCAGCTCTCTAGGCACTATCATATTGTGTGCTCCTTCAAATCAGACGAATTAAACCCTGCTCTTGTTAATCTTTGTAAGGATCTTAATATAAAGATATATGAACGCCCAAATAATAATGGGATAAGGGATGTAGTTGCAATTACAAGATGCATTAAGGACGCCCATCCTTGTGTAACGATAGTAAATGTTGGAACCTTCGCAAATTGCTTCCATGTGCTTTCATTGCCAATACCAATTATTTATTATAGCCATTCAATTTGGCATCGCCCCCTGCCTTTGTGGGAAAGTATATTTTTGCCCTTTTTCCGCCTTTATGGGAATCATAAAATACTTACTGTTTCGAGCGCAGCAAAATATTCGATAGATAACGAATATTTTCCTGCAGCGCAATTTATATCACCTGTGAAATGGATTTACAATGGACTTGAAGATCGAGCTGGGAACATTGTGGAATATTCGAGTTCGGTTTTTACTATCGTGACCCTCGGTTCTGTTGTTTGGTATAAAAATCCTGAGCTTTGGGAACGAATTGCACGTCGTGTTGTCGCGAGTCTTCCTCGTGGTGCAATCCGCTTCTATTGGGCCGGGCAAGGTGAGCTGCTCTCCTCTTTAGCATTAAGAAACGATGATTCAGTGAAGTTTCTTGGCTTCCAGTCAGATCCCGACAATCTTTTGAAAAGCGCTAATGTATATTTTCAACCGAGCAAATTTGAGAGTTTCGGGCTAGGTGTATGTGAGGCTATGATGTTCGGTAAGCCAGTCGTAGCTTCTTGTGTCGGTGCATTGCCAGAGTTGATAACTGATGGTGTTGAAGGATTTCTTGTGTCGTTGGAAGAAGAAGAATTGATGATTTCGCTTCTTGTAAAACTGGCTCAGGATAGAGAGCTTTGTTCGCGAATGGGATTGGCTGCAAGAAAGCGTTACTTGAACAGTTTTACCGAAAAACACTGGCTGCTTGCTTTTGAGAAATTTATGAAGGAAAATTACGTAAGATAATCAAATAACCTATACTTCCTTAAAACCCTACGCATAAATGATACAGCCAGATTGGAGAAATCCATAATATGATAATATCTATCAAACCATTCGGCCGTCTGGGTAATCGCCTTTTCCTGTTCTCGCACTTGATCGCTTTCGCGGAGCGATACAACGTGAGAGTGCTCTCGCCGGCTCTTTCGGAATATCGAAATGATTTTCCTTTTTTCGCAGACCCCTCATGTGCATACGAGCCGGGTACTAATGCCTATGAGCCACATCGCATTTCCGTTCGTGCGCTGTATTTCAAAGCCGTGCTGGGTATCGTCCCGACGGTACGCTTCTGGGATGATCACGACATGGTTTTCGACGGGGAGGACTCGAACGATCCGCGAGTGAAACGGATGATCGAGTCACCCCGCGTCTTCTTCGAAGGTTGGAGATTCCGAAGCCACGAGACCATCCTGAAGATCATGCCTAGGATTCGCGAAGTGTTTGTGCCGCGCGAAGATGTTCGGCGGAGTGTTGATAAACGCAGTACGAGTGCCCGCGAGAGAGGCGATATCGTGGTTGGAGTCCATCTCCGCTGGGAAGACTACCGCGGTACACCGCTCTTCTTTCCTTTGCCCTCCTTCCTGGACCGCATGAAGGAGATCGCTGAGCTTTTACAGCCTGCCAAGACATCCTTTCTGATCGTTTCCCCTGAAAAACTGGATCAGGCCGACTTTCCCGCAGAATGCATCATCTGCTCGGGCGGCGGGGCGGTGCACGACCTGTACACTCTGGCCGCCTGCGACTACATCATGGGGCCGCCCAGCACCTTCTCGGGCTGGGCCTCTTTTTATGGCGGCAAGCCTCTTTTCGCTATGCGCGAAGATAGTCGCTTCGATGACCTTTCGACTGCTGAGACGATACGATGGTGAGAGGCCAATGAGCGATCCGACTGTCTACATCGTCCTGCCTGTGCACAATCGCCGAGCGGTGACGGGAGCCTTCTGCGACTGCCTTGCGCGGCAGAGTTACGCCGATTCCATCCTCGTCCTCGTCGACGACGGCTCGACCGACGGAACTGCGGAGCTCGTGGCCGGCTATCCCTTCCGCAAGGAGATCGTGCGCGGGGACGGGAACCTCTGGTGGGCGGGCGGCCTGCGGCGGGGCCTGGCCAGGATCGCGACCCTGAGTCCGCGGCCTGACGACCTGGTCTTCATGGTGAACGACGACACGAGCTTCGACGACGACTTCCTGGAGCGGGCGGTCCGGGAATTCGGCGCTTGCGAAGCACCCTCCATGCTCACCGTCCCGGTGCTCTTCCGCGACAGCGGGCGGAGGGCCGAGGGCGGCTTCGTCTGCGACTGGCCGCGCTTCCGCTTCCGCGATTACGGGAGTCACCCCGAGCGGATCGACTGTTCGAGCACGAGATGCCTCTTTCTCCGCTACGCCGACCTCGGCCGGGCGGGGAACTTCAGGCCCGGCCTCCTGCCGCACTACCTGTCGGACCTGGAGTTCACCATCCGGGCGCGGCGCCGGGGGGTGGCCATCCTGCCCGCGCGGACCGTCGTTTGCTATTCCACGGAGTACAGCACCGGCATGCACCGTCTGCCGGCGGGAAGTTTCCGCTCGGTGCTCGCCTACATGCTCTCCCCGCGCTTCTCCGCCAATCCCGTCCATGTCTTCATGTTCATTCTCCTGGCCGCGCCAGCCCTGTGGAAGCCAGTCTGCTGGCTCAGGGCGCTCTACTCGGCCTCGGCATTTTTCTTCCGGGCCACGATCCTGAACCGCCTGGTTCCTCGAAAGTAGATAATAATTCAAGTTCTGGATAACACTGCCCTTAGCCTATCGCTGTTCAACGAGGATGTACGATGAAGACAGATACGCTAATTGCCAGATATAGAGAGATCTATGATAGTTGTCTAGCAAAAACCGAGCGGCAAAGATTCATTGTCTTCGAGCCGCTCGACCAGTCTGGCTGGGGGAATCGACTTCGTGGCTTGACCTTGTGTTTGCTCTTCGCTTTGGCGACGAGGCGGATACTGGTCGTTCACGATTTTCTCATCGAGGAGCATTTCTTGGCCCCCGAGGGCTGCTCCTGGAAATTCAAGAAATGGGCGGACTCTCTGGCTTCGATGCGAATCGAGCCAGACGTCATGGATCTGCATTTGTCGCCCTCTGACTGGAACCAGGAAGAATGGCTCTTATATGCCAGCGAATCCATGGATAGCCTCTATCCTTCTAAAATTGTATTCCTGCGGCAGAGTGTGGGATTTTTCGATCAATTGATCGCCAATCCCCATTATGGGGAGCTGTGGGAGTCGCTGGGATTGAATGTTCACTCGAAGATTGAGTGGCTGGGTTCGCTGATCAATGCCTTTTTGAACCGTCCTGCGCACAGATTGAGAAGAGAGTATGATAGCTTTATTCGGAAAATCCCGGTAGACGCAAATCGACCATTGGCTGTTATCCAGTTTCGCACCTTCTATGATGTGGGAGCTCCGCAGAAGAATCTAGTCGATTCTTTTACCGAAGGCGTTCGTCGGGAACTTGCGAAAATAAAATCTCGTGATATCCAGATTTTTGTCGCGACCGATGATTTCGCAGTTACAAAGGAAATCGGCCGCCGTCTTTCCGACGACGTGGGGAGCGTCATAGTCTCGCCGACGAAGGTCGTGCACACTGGCTCCCTTCATAATGGATGGGAATTGGTTCTTGAAAGAATGTTGGCCAAGATTTTTAATCGAAAATTCTCCTTTTTCGATTTTTGGGCTTGGCTGCCCGAATATTGGCGGCCACGCCCTCATACAGCGGTTCTAGCCGAATGGATGTTCTATGGAAAAGCGTCGATGGTTTTTAGCACCTTTACTTCCTATGTGGTTTATGCGATGGCGAGGACTGGCAATAATGCGGAATTATGCCGCTTCGATCCGGAAACCCGACTGATAGAAACCTTGAACGATGAAAAGTACTACTTCTGATACACGCCCGCGAGTCCTTCTGATCGCCCATAATCCCTTCGGCGGAGCTGGCATCGCGGCGTATCGCCTCTTCGAGTCCTTGCGTTCCTCCGGCTGGCCCGTCAGGTTCCTCGTCTTGGAGGGATCGCGGGATGGAACCAGAGCATGGGATGAAAATGAATCCGTTTCCCGGGGGACGGGCTGGTCGAGGAAATTCGGCAAGCTTATTCTTTTCATAAAGACAGCGAGGCGCCGCATCGCTGATTGGCTTTGGGTGGTATGGCAGATTCGGTTCTTGGCTGGAAAGACTGAGAGCTTTGAAATTCTGACCTTGAGGAACGGAAGGGATCGGGTCCACCGCCATCCCTGGTTTTACTGGGCCGAAGTAATCCATCTTCATTGGACCGCCGGATTTCTATCGTATTCCCAAGAATGGGATCGAAAGAAGTGGGTCGTCAGTCTTCACGATTGTTTTCCGTTTACGGCCGTGTGCCACTTCCCCGCGGACTGCCGAGGATTCGAATCCGGATGCCACAGCTGCCCCCAGCTTGCGGGAAGTCGCAATCGAGCATACTCCCGGTGGGCATTTCTCAGGAAAAAGAAGGGATACCCCGCCAATCCGAATATCCTGCTTCATGCCCCTTCGCAGTGGATCGCCGATGAAGCCTCGCGCTCCGAGCTCCTCGGCGCCATGCCGGCTTGGGTACTGCCCAATTTCGTGCCTACCAAGATTTTCAGATCCCGGGATATGACGGCGTCCAGGGATCTGCTCGACCTCCCGCGGGACAAGAAGCTGGCCCTGTTCGTCGCGGGCTATGTGGACAACGCCAGAAAGGGCTTTCGCTATTTGCGGGAGCTCGCGGAATCGATGACTGATCCGACCTGGGCCTTCCTTATAGTAGGGGGAGGTAGCATTTCGGTGTTACCTAGCAATTGCATGGCTTTGGGTTCCCTCTCGGACTTGAGACTGATGTCAGCGGTGTATTCCGCATCGGATGTTTTTATTTCAACAACCCTCCAAGATACTGTTCCGGCGACGGTAGTCGAAGCACAACTTTGCGGTACCCCCGTGATAGGCTTCGCGGTCGGCGGCCAGCCCGAGATGATCGAGCAGGGGCGCACCGGATGGCTTTATCCGAGTGTCTGCGTCGAAGGCCTAACCCGCGGCGTGGAATGGTTTGAAAATACTCGTCCGAGCCGGGACTATATCGAGCGATGGGCCCATTCCCGTTGGGACGAGGACGAGCTTCGCGCCCAATGGAGCGATTTCTACAGGGGGCTCTAATTGAATGTGCCGGTCTTGGTCATCGCATTCAACCGCCGTTCGACCTTGCAGGTTCTATTGGATCGTCTTCTTTCTGTGGGCGCATTCGATGTCTATTTCGCTATCGACGGTCCTCGCCCCGGGAGGCTGGATGACATCGAGAAGGTTGACGCGGTCAAATGTGCCATCCGAGAAGCCTTCAATCCCGATGACACACACCTGCTCATCCAATCGGAAAACCTAGGCATCAGGAAGGGGCCTCCCGCAGCTATCTCCTGGTTCTTCTCGCTTGTCGAGTCGGGCATTATACTAGAGGATGACTGCATCCCGGGCGATGATTTTTTTCCCTTTTCCCAATGGGCTTTGGAACGCTACAAGAGCGACGACAGAGTGAAGATGATAGCGGGTTTCAACCGCTTTGGTAGAATACCCAGCTCTAGGTCATTCCGATTTATTAAGTCGGCCATGATCTGGGGCTGGGCAACATGGAGAAGGGCCTGGTCCGACTACGATGCGGATTTTATCCGCTGGAGAACGACAGAAGATAGGCGCAGCCTCGATCTGTGGCTGGGCCCTTTCCCCGTTCGTGACTTTTGGCGAGAAGCGGTCGACATGGTAAGCCGAGGGCAGCTGGTGACCTGGGATGTCGCCTGGTGCTGGACCATCTTCAACCTGCGAGGCTTGGTGATTATGCCGGCCGTCAGCCTTATCCAAAACATCGGCTTCGGCGCAGATGCGACGAATACGAGTTCGGGCGGCATTGTTGACGAGCGAAGCTTTATCAGGCCTGGCAGTCTGCCATCCCCCTATCGAGAACCTAGGAGCACGAAGCCAGATACTTATCTCCAAAGAAGGATCGATAGAAAGGAATTCTGGCGATCTGACGATCTTTTAGTTACGTATTTTAAAAGGCGGTTCAGATCGTTTCTAATTTCGTTCAAATTGGGGGGATTCTTGCTGAGGTTTCACAACATAGTTAGGCGAATACGGAATAATCCTAATGCTAAAGTGTGAGGCTCGTTTGTGAATGTCGCTTTCCTCGCCAACTCCTTCCACCTCACAAAGACCCGGTCCGCGGACTTCTTCATCGCGCTGCTCCGCGACGCCTTCGGGACCGTGGACGTGATTCCCCACAAGGAAGCCTGGGCCGAGCTGCCGAAGCGCAAGCGCGACCTCATCGTGGTCTGGCAGCACCGCTACGACCCTGAAGAGCTCGAGGCCTTCGGGGCGGACCGCGTGGTCCTCGTGCCGATGTACGACGACACCCCCCTCGACGAGGCTTTCTGGGCGCGCTACCGGAAGTTCAAGGTCTTCTGCTTTTCCTCCACCCTCGAGCGTCTCCTCGTCTCCTACGGACTCCAGGCCTGGGGCTTGCGCTACTATCCCGACCCTGCGGACTTTCCCCGCGCCGACTGGTCGGGAGGCCTCCGCGGCTTCTTCTGGCCCCGCACGCGAGCGATAGACTGGCTTCTCGTGAAGGCGCTCTCGGGCGGCGCCTCCTTCGAGCGCATGCACCTGCACTGGACACCGGACGTGCACGGCGACCTCCCTCCTCCCGTCGGAGAGGCCGAGCTCTCCGCAGGGAACGTCGAGCTCTCCTCCTGGTTCCGCGACGCCGCGGAATACTGGGGCATCCTCGCAGCCTCGAACGTCTTCTTCGCCTCCCGCGTCGCGGAAGGCATCGGCATGTCCTTCCTCGAAGCCATGGCCATGGGACTCTGCGTCGTCGCCCCCCGAGCTCCCACCATGAGCGAGTACCTCGAGGACGGCGCCAACGGCCTCCTCTACGATCCGGCTTCTCCCGGGCCGCTCGACTTCTCGCGCGCAGCCGAGCTGGGACGGGCGGCGCGGGCCTCGTGCGATCGCGGCCGGATAGCCTGGATGGAAGGCCTGCCGCGGATAGCCGCCTTCTTCGAGGAGCCGGCGGCGGGCTATCGCCCGAGACTCCATCCCGCGATAGAGGCGAAGGGCAGGGCCACCGCGGTCGCGCGGCGGATATATAGAGCCCTAAAGCGCATTGTTCA
>Ga0307376_10000373_pt1 | contig 57670 bp, 100 predicted proteins | sample TR2MG_FD_202536 | JGI IMG/M metagenome (GOLD analysis project Ga0307376, IMG submission 202536) | Soil microbial communities from Risofladan, Vaasa, Finland - TR-2 | ecosystem: Environmental > Terrestrial > Soil > Coastal area > Acid sulfate soil | place: Finland: Risofladan, Vaasa | collected...
CGTTATTAATAGTGTCATTTTCCCCTTCCTTCTGTTTTTGGAAAACATTCGTTCAACCTCCGGTAATTCTGGTTTATGGATTATTTTTTATATATAAAAACTATAACCCCTTGCGGGGCTATGTGTAATCACTAACTAGAATATAACAAATTGTAGGTTGATGTCAATTACTCTTTCATGAGTCGCCTTGTATTATTTAAAAATCTCTCTGATTGCAACTGTTGGATAGATTTTCTGTTTTGCTGAGTATTTACGGGGATAGGTGATTCAGAACCACTAATATTTTTAGAGAAATACATAGCAGCTTTCCTTCTCGCATCAAAAAAACTTTTTTCTAAGAATCCGTCTGTACTTTCAGATAATGAATTTGTCATAATTACCTTAATGTATACCAAGACATTAATGTGCTAACTGATTTTGCATCAGGGTAACCCTTCTTTAACCACTCCTTGAAATTATCATTCCCCCACTCAACATCAGATGAGGTTATCCCATACTTATTCGAAAGGTCTTCTAAACTAATCATAAATTCAGCATTCATATATAATTTTTTCTGAAAAAGAAGTACGGCACCATATTTATAAATAAATACATACGATTCAAGATAATCAACCTTAATACTGTTATCTTCTTCGTAATCATTATAATAATCAGTAATAGCATCTCCACAAACACACTTCTGATCAGGGAAATGATATTTAAACTTAAAAAGATGAGAATTATATTCAAACATCGCTATCTTACTATCGTCAGCATTAGTATTATATGCAGAAAATTCATATGGAATATGCTCTATAAGCCTAACCATAGTCCTAATACTACCAACCATAGCATAAGAAAACGACCCAAAACCCTCGTCATAATCTATTTCCCACTCACCATTAATAGCCTTCTTTAAATAATAATTAACCCCTAAACTTTGTCTAATATCATTTTCAGGATCAGACCAGGGAGAACCAGTATCTCGACCATATACAAATTGTTTGACATCTATTTTTCTAAGTGGGAAAACAGAACTGATTTCTCGACCCTTTACGCCAAGTCCTGCAATATCAGAATCAACAACAGTTCCATCTTTTTTGATGGAATGATATACAAGGCTAATATAAGCAGCAGCAACCATCATATCGTCCATGTCTGTGCTAATGACTAAAGACCACTCTGAATCAACATCTGCCTTATCGTATAAATTAGCCTTAACCAATAATTCTACTTTATTAGTATCAGAGACCTTCTCTACGTCACCATTAAAGTACTCATATAATTCAGCACGATACAACGGAAAATAGCTGTTTGCTACTTCCTTATTCATACATTACTCCGGTTAATAATAAGAACCTCAAAACCTTTCCATAAAAAGATACATCAATATTACGCTACATTACCAATATTCTTCTCTGAATATGCAGTATAATGACGCTCAAAATCAATAACCCACTGCAATTCATCATAAGTAGGATCACACTGTTTTACTATCTTTTTAAGATTCGTGTCCATCTTTATGAGTGCTACAAATATAGGCGCTAGTTTTTCCGGAACTTTAACCGTCTCTGGTTGCTGTTCTAAAGTATTCACGATTAATTTATTATCCTTTTAGCCAAAATCCTCGTTGATTGATCATCTAAATTAAACCAGAAAATTATTTGCTTCTCTTCCTCAGTGAAACAATCATCTAAACTTTTTCTCTGACCAACAGGATAAATTTTACCGTACTTTTTCTCAGCATCCTCCTTTAACTGTCTCTTCACTTCTACCATAACGAAACCTTTTACTCGTTAACTTCGTCAATAACACGTTTTCTCCACCTCTTAATTAGTTCGCTAAAATCCAATTCATCGTTATGAACCGCGGGTAAATGAAAACATTCAACTCCCTTTTTTACATTTCTCCCTTTTTCGGGTAAAACGTTAAATATTTCCCCATCTTTATTCTGTAATTCGGTAACATTAACTAATATCTTTATGTCATCATTTACGGTTATCTCAGTAGCACCCAAAATACCCCATATATGAATATTCTTATTTATCTTAAAATAAAGTTCTTTATCATCAAGTGCTGCCCGCAATAACTTATCAGAAACAAATTCCCTTAAAGGGGGAACTAAACATTCCTTAAATATTATAATGCTTATATATTTAATTATACCTTCATTTTTAAGATTTCTATAAAAAGTTAATTGTTCAATATTGTCAACAAAATCAGAAACATTAATAACAGTATCGGATATATCTAAAACATTCCCTATCGCATGATACGATTTTCCAAACAAAAAATAAACAACATTTTTCCTTAAATCTTCATCAAGCTGATTCTCAATATTATCGTTAACTACACCTAATGAATATAATTTTTTAAATGCAGGATTCTTTAAATCGGCCACTACGTAATCACCCTCCTAAATTGCATCTCAAAAACCTTTTTAATACTTTACTTTTTTACTTATTTATATCCAATTTAAATCTCTTAAACTGGTTAACTGTTTGTAAAAACAACTCAGTCAATGGAATACCCCATATACTTTTTTGCCATTATCTGGTGATGAAACATCAGAAAAATCATCACCAAAGTCTGCATCTAATTCATCAAGCGTAGCATCATCTTGACTTTCAGGCTCATTTTCATGGCTATTTGCTGACATATTAAGTAAAACCTGTCGAAAAAGATCATCTATAGTGTCAGCCGGAGCACTACCAACAATAGGAACACCTCCTGGTGACCCCCTTGCACTTTCTCCACCCCTTTCTGAACTTGATGAACTAGAAAAAGATGAACTTGAAGATGATGAACTTGAAGATTCCATACTCTGAGATGGTGTCGATGAAATTGATGATGATGGTTCTGATATTGACGAAGATGATGATAGCGACGGCCCACTCGATAAATCGCCACTACTCGACTCACCACTACTTGACACATTTAAGGGCTCACCCATATATAATTTTCGAAGCGATTCATCGCTATATGTATGCCCAGGGTCGCACATATACTTCCAAACAATACCAATCCTAACTTTGCTTCCATTAATAGGATGATATGAACTCTGAAAACTTTCCATCTTGCCAACATTACACGAACCTGTATAAATCGGCCTACCCCACAAATCATTACTAGAAAGAGTTGATTCTACGATAACCTTAAACTCAAATCTAACCCCAACCTTGAATCCGGAAGAACTAGATGCACCACCTTGACCTATTATACCAGGGAGGTATATATCATCCATTCTCAATTCTGAAATATGACCAACATGATTACCATCAACATCACAAACTTCACCATTGACAAATATATTATCCTGCTGTTCCTCAAGAGAATCATCGTATTCCTGCTCAATGGGAGCATCTGACACATTTAATGCTGTAAGCCGTCTATTTATCGACTGATTCATTTATTTCCTTCTTATGCTTCTCGTAACCAATATAATGACCATTTATCCAACCTACAAAAAACGTAGAAATTAATAATCCTAAAAATGCATACAATATCAACTTCCTCTTTAATCTCCACCTTCTAGTCTTGTCAGAAAATAAATTCTCTGAATATAAATATACAGTCGCAATTAAAAAAAGAAGAGCTATTATTGACAGGTAAATTTCCACGATTACCTCCTAATCTATTACCCAATCTCATCCCGCTTATTCTTAAAATGACCCGCCTGAACAATTAATCCCTCTTTCTCTAAAATAGTAATAGCATCCTTCAAAAGTGTATCAACTATATCGAATTGTTTCAAGGGGACAAATTTTGCATCACATTCATCATCTCTATTGCACGGGTGCATATAGGGGTATTCCGTATCGTACTTATAATACTCAATCATACCACTTCCCTCCACTGAATCACCCAATCACTACCAATATCATGAGGCTCCATCCCTTTTTTATCACACTCTTCCTTATACTCATTATATAAATCTACATCATGCTCCTTCATATCTTCTAAACCGGCTTCATACGCCAACGGACAATCAAAATCATAACATAATCCAACTTCACACTTATCCTTCGACCTTGACTGACACCCATACCCACCATTTAATTCAATGCTCTTAAATAACCCACAATACTGACATAAATTAAATATATTAACTAAAACCGGTTCAATTTTTCTATAACCCATCTACAGCAGCCAACCTTTCTTCGTGACTTGAACCCTTATTAACAGGAAACCTTGCTATCTCAACATTCTCCACATGTAAACTTATATGTAGAATAGGAGTATCATTCTTTAATAATGCATACTTTTTAGCATCATCCATATCTTTTGCAACTATCCTACTATCTTCACCACCAGGATAATTCTGATTTACCCTATACACATTCATTCGATTGCATCCAACTTTTCTTGCCAATTCCTTATCCCAGGCTTTTTCGGCTGATCTTCAGTATCAGATACTTTTGCGTATGTTTCCACTATAAGATCAAATTGCCTTTTAATATCCATATCACCGTCATAAGACAACGTTACATAACCCATCGGGGTCAATCCCTCAGGGATACTTTTTTTCCATCCATCACAAAGAGAAATAATGAAATTCATATTCTTAACAACCTGCTTCTCAGACAATTTGAAAATCTCAATGCACTTATTTACAGCAACAATGCAACCCTCAAGACCCTCAACATCATCAAACTTATCAGCATCTTGACTTTCGAGACATTCATTTTTCCTTTTTGTGTACTCGTCCCTTAACTCTTTTAGACTTTTTAGATAACTTTGCATTACTCCGTCTCTCCTTTTCATCTTTAGCCATACAACAAAGACAATCACCACAAAAACAATCCTTACCATCTAAAACCATATTATTAATGGCTTTATCATCTAAACCCCTCACCATATGTGCGGTGTAATCTGTCATATCGCATCTCCAAGGCCTGGGAATACTTCATTTAATTGACGCAATAAACTCTCTAATTTCCTATAAACCAACTTAATAGATAATAATTTAGCCCCACTCTCTGTATCAACTTCAAGTTTATAATTATAATAGAAAGGTTGACATTGCATAATCCATTGACCGGGATAATTTACGTGAATGTTCATAACCGATATTTTGAAAAAATCAGTATTTAACTCATGAATCCCACGCTTATTTTTCCACTTAATATTACTATTCATCTTATTGCTTCCTATCTTCCATAAACTGCACAGCAAACGCTTTATCAATAATAATTAACCACGCATGATAAAATTTCTTCGGCAAATCCATTAAAAAATGTCTTAAACAACAGAATGGAATTGCCTTCGCAATATACCACCTATCATTTATCTCTACTCGCTCACCACTATTTCCACCATAATCATGTATCAGTTTGTCTATTAGTATCGGTTTATTCACTTATTACCTCATTGTTAGAATCGGTTATACATACCACATCACCATCACTATCAATAGCAACATCACTATTAGATAATAAAATCTCACCACAAAGATTTTCATGCTGACTTATACTACGATTTTTTTGAACTTCTAGCCTTAATTCATGATGACTACCAGGTTCAACTTCTTCATTGTTTGGACTGACAATAGTAACTCCAGAAAAATTATTAGGTAAATCAGGTTGCAAATCTTCGCTATGCTCTCTATTATCCATTGCGGCACGAATATGATCAAGATCAGGAAGGCCAGTGCTACCAATTAATGCATTATAAGCAGAAACAGTAGCGTCAACCATATCATTAGTTGGTGGCGAATTATTAATTTCATTTTCTACAGCAGCCAACGCATTATTGTTTACGTTATACCTAAAAAGTCTTTCAGAAATCCTATCTAAAGAATCAAAAGCATTTTCAGAAAAATATCCTGCATACCGACCACTAGCTATTGCTCTGCGTATCATACCCAACGTATCACTTAAAGTCATTAAGCTCTGCATCGATACACTCCTAGCTATATTAAGAATATGAGCTTCCAATGCTGTCCTATCTCTCATCATCCTTATTCTGTCCTGCCGATCTTCAGGCTCACTACTAAAAGGAAATGCACTATTAGTTAAAGAAATAATCTGCTCCAACTCTCTCCTTATTTCTTCTTCCTGTATTGCTGCCTGATTAACCGTTGGATTGCAAATGCTACGCCCAACTGCCTGTACCATATGTGATGTAGATGATGAAATATTCCTCAGCCGTTCTATGTGACTCCTTGCTAATCTCCTTAATGCACCTAATGCTGATTCTTCATTGAGCTGATTCTCAAGATCTTGAATTTCTCCTGATATTCCCCGTAATTCTTCACTTGATGCTTCTCTTAATTCTTCTGCAGACTGTATAAGTTCAGTAGACAATGCCCTTAATTCAGCAGATTCACGCCTTAAACGCTCAACTACACTAGCACTACACTCTATACCACCACTTGAATTATTTTCCTGAATAGGATTAGGCTCTTCACCGTTCCTTACAAGAGCATCTTCCATTCGCCTTAAAACTTCACTAGATATCATTTCTGCTAATACCTGACTTTGCCCCTCGGTAGGTTCAGCGCCAGACAAAGGCTGTCGAGTATATGTTCTTCTCTCTATAGGTTGTATCGAAGATGATTCTTCATTCGCTCCTATATTACTTACTGCTACATCGGGTGGTCTAGGAACAGATATTAAATTTCCAAGTGATATTTCCGAACATGGATTAATAGTCCTACCTCCAGGTGGTGTCGGCGCTCCCGTCAAAGGATCAGTAGTCCTACCTCGCCCACTATCTATTGTAAGTGGTACACCGGTAATTATATCGCTAGGCATATCAGGGGAAGGGACAGAAACTTCTTCACACTCACATTCCGAAAAAAGACCTCCGCAAATAGAACATAATCGCCGACCATCTTCAGTATGACCATCATCATAATTAGACTCAATCAAATCTTCAGAAATATCATCAACTTCAATCCCCATATCACTTGACCATTTCAATGTACCAGTCACCCTAAATCTACCATTTTCAGCATCTATATCAGCTTTTGATTCAACTAATATGCCAACAAAACTTTCCACAGGGTTCTTCCTATAAAATTTCTTCCCAACTAATTTACCAAGTTGTTTATTATCAATTTTGAATGCACAGTGGGTTATAACAACATCACAACGAAACATACTACGATTAATTTCATCAGTAAATAAGGGCGTAACCTTTTCTTCCGTATCCCTTTCTATGCTAGTTACCCAACCAACATGATTATCACAACAATCATATAACTTTTCAAGACCAGGAGAAGGACACCCAATATTAATAAGATTAATCTCTTCTGGAGAAGGTGGCTTATCAACTAATCCTAATGCCTGAAATCTCTTTTTTATATTTTCTTGCATAAATTATCTGTCAACCTTTTGTCAAACTCATCTATTGATTCATTGTTCATGTGAAAAGTGTTACAAAAACAACTGTAAAAATCATTCCAATAATCTCTCGTTTCTAAATCGGGATGCTTATACCCAACTATCTCAGCAGCATGACAAAGATGCAATGCAAAATGTATCGGGTAACTATCGAGATCATCAAGAAACTCTCCTATCATTCCATCTAATACATCTAACGTATCTGTTTTCATAAATAAACTTGATTCATCAGCATTCCTTAAAACAACTTTCCTTAATTCTCTAACTATAAACTTTGTTGGATCATTTTTACTTTTTCCATCACAACCCCTTAAAGAAACGATTAAAACTGTCTGTTGTTTTAATGGTAACTCACAAACCCAATCCTGTAATACGCAACTCATTTAAATATATCCCTTATCTTCTTTATATCATTAATAGATTCATTATTAACAATCGGACTTTTCTTATCACTCTCTAATAAATCTACTCTCTTATTACATATAGTAATATTTTGTGAATTAGTACAAGAACCACCCATTAAATCTTCACAATTATTATAAGCGGGGTTATGCGAATCCGCACAAAGAAATCTCGGCAACCATTGATTAAATTCATTATCAAAACAACTCTTAATTGTTCCACCACTATCACTTCCATAACTAATATTAATACAATCATCTTTATTAACGCAATTATAACAATTTTTTTTATTTAAAAGTCTATTTATAATTGCATCCGCAACATTAGTTGAAGCAGGCTCTATCACCTGCTCAACACGAACACCACTTATCCGCTTATATATTCTCCAAAACCACTGACTATACGTACCAACATTTGTCGTAATGGCAGTAGGATACCCATTATTATAGGGAAATGCTTCATAATTCCTTTCGTCAGTAACCCAGAAAATCTTATTCTTAAATAAAAATTTACCATTCATACTAATCAGTCTTTATCCCGATTATTTCACAACACTCTATCAACTTTACTCTCATCTCTGTTACCTGCTTTTCATATTTATCGGCACGTCTACAAGCCTTATCACGATCTTCCTGCAAAAGATCACTTAAACGAACATGATGTAAAAGCATATACCTTAAGTTCTCATCCGAAATACCAGCTACATACGCTTTCTGCTTTTCAGTACAAACCGGTCCCGCATCTGCTACTTCACTCATTTTCTATCACCCTTCTTAATCGTTCCTCGTGACTACTACCACTTATTTGTGCCAAATTTTCAGGCTCTTCAACTTCAACTGATCTATTATGTGTAACTTTATCTTTATCTACTACATTATCATTACCATCTAAAAATTTAAATATATTATCTGAACTTACCAACCGAGGCCCCTGATCGATCATTTCCATCATCCCTGGAACAATATCATTATTATAGTTACAATGATCACATGTCCCCCAATTCTCATATTGCCTTGTCCAATAAACATACCCACACATACAGCATCTTACTGCGTCAGACATGATTCACTCCCTATTGCTGTAGTTCCCTCTCTATGAGAACTAAACGGACAAGCAGGATTCTCTTTTACAATAACCCTCGTACTTTCTACTTCCCCATCTCCCCACTCACAAATACATTTCATTCCTTCTTCAACTTTCTCTTCTTTTAGATAAACCCGTAAATCTTCAAACCTTACTAAATCTCCATCCACCATTTCCATCTGACCAGACCCTAATTTTTCAACCCTAACACATACATCACCACTTAAACTATGCCTTATTATCGGCAAAGAATCTTCTTTTAATTGAAGATAAGGTTTCTTCTTCTTTTTATAATAGAATATCTTCTCTTTTTTACTCATTTTTTAAATCCTAACTTATTTATAACTTAACTTATCTATTGCTTCACCAATTTTTTTCCTTACTGCCGTAACATTACTTGGATTCTTCCAATCCTCACTATCATTATAAGCATCCTTCAATAAAGCAATCACTTCAATTAATGTATTATCAGGCTTAATTGTTTCAGCAAGCACACCTAATGAAACACCGGCTATCAATGCTACCATATTCTTATCAGTTTCATTATCAATCAACCCAACTCTTCTAACTACTTCTTCTCCAAATTCACCTATTCTTGACATGCACTTAACTCCTCAAATTTATCCATGACAACTTTCTTAAAAGCACGTTTATAAACATTTAACCGTTCAGCATTAGTCATACTATGGGGCTGCTCAAAATCGCCTAAAGCAATATCCAAATACAGCATAAACATCTCATCTGATTCTTTTTCAGTTAATTTTTTCAAAATGGTATTTCTTTCAATTCAAAAGTATTATTTAAAAAATTACGAAATGCTAAAGCATGAGTCATATTAACTGAAATAATATGATTTAAATAATCAACCCAACATGCTTTATAAGGAACTGATGATTCCAATATAATATCAAATTCTTCTATAAATTTATCAATTAACCCGTCATTAAATACATAGTAAACATCTTTACCATCAGCTTTCTTATCTTCATTAATACCAATCATCATTACCGTTTTATCCCTTACTGCCTCATCCTTCTGATATTTTATTACTGATACCATATATCTCTCTTTATTTTCATCAAAAGGTACAGAAGGTTCACTTATATTTTTAAAAATATCAAAAATTTCAAGTAGATTAGTCTTACTTAAAGTTTTATTCATATCTAAATGTCTCTGAATACTCCTAATATTTTCTTCTTTCAATTCTTCGGCATCATAATTAGCATCAATCTGCTTTAATCTCTTTTCGTGCTCACTCATATCGTCATAGGCTCCAATAAAAGAGCAATGCTCACCATTCTTAATTGTTCTAACTCATCTATTATTTCTTTTGCTTCCCGAAAACAATTTAATAACTCTTCATGAAATTCAGGAGAACGGACAATTTTATCATAATCCATATCCAATTTCAAATGATCACCCATCTGATTCACCGTTCAATTTCCGTGTTAATTCCGTACTATTCCTAAAATCTATATGTGGCAAAAGAATTTTCATCACATTGTCTCTCATAATAGTCCTATCCCAATCACCAACCTCAGGATAACGTATATAACCTTTATCAAAAAACATTTTGACAATATCACAACTTATCTTATTTGCTAATCCTGGAATAAATTCCATTCGGAAGACACGACTATTCCACTCATTGCATAAATCAAGCCGTGAAGCGAAAAAATGAATAGCATCTCCACATTGCATAGTGCAGCAAGTGCATTCAGCCCACCAACCTAAAAAACTATCATTATCTATTGTACAGAAATCTGCTTCTCCATCGCAGCATGGACATGGTAACAGGGGGACAATATGTTCTCTTCCTGGGTATCTTTTAATTCCATACTCAGCATTAAGTGGTCTTGACATCGATAAATCCTTGTTAAAACGTTACTCTTTTGCTTCGTCAAAGCATAAACAATGCTTATCTTTACTCACCTCTATATAAAAATCTCTTTTTCTTAATTCTTCAATTATCTCATCTAACTGTTTTTCCTTTAACTGATCTTCATGTAGTCTGAGAAATTCTAAAATCATATCCTGTGCTCTACGGCTGTTCCTGATTATCGTATTTAAATCCCTTTCCAATAGAATTTTAGTAAATATTTCAGCTTTCATAGGTACTACCTTTCTTCGGAAGGACTACGATAACTCTTGTTCTTATCCTCTTTTCTCCTTCTTTTCTTTTTAATTACGATAATACCTTTGTCTATTAATCTTTGGCGTTTTTTATATTGATCTCGTTGATAACGTATAATACTTGGCTTCGTGTAATGTCGGTGAGCTTTCTTATATTCAGAGACAAGACCCACTGTTAACTTGCTAAACTTCCTTATTGCCCGCTCAACATAATCTCCCCTTACATTTACTGATATACTTACTCCATGTTTATTTCTTCCCATATGATCATCTTTTTATATTGGTTATACTATATAATATAAACTCATCTCAATAAAAATGAATAAAAAGCCACTAAACACGATAGTTCTTCATCATTCCCCCTCTTATTACTAGACTGGTCCTTTTATAAAGTTTTCTTTATTGGACCAGTCTTATCTTTAATCTTTTACAAAAGATTAAACGTATGGTTAGATTAACCTTATTAAGGAGTGTTCTTTTGAGGACCTGAATATCGAATTTTTCGTGACGATAAATTTGGTCCAAAATTTAAAAACATCTAACCTAAAAGTAAGAGATTATTTCAAGATATATTTTTTAACGTAAAATTAAAATACGTCAGTATTTTCATCGAAAATCTCTTCTTCATTAAAATTATCACGCATAAGGTCTATAAAATCTTCTGGATTTTGGATGTGCATATGTTCATCATCATACATGCCTTCTTGATACATTTTGTCCCCATTTTCATCATATGATTCGAAAAGCCATTCGTTGTCTCTCATTTTATCTCCTTAAAAAAGTTTGATAAAACGATAATACCATTTATCCTTATCTTGATAAAGTCCCATAGCCTTCAATCTGTCTATGGCGGGGTTACTCTTCGGACTTAGTTTTACATTTATTTTTTTCGAATCATCTATCGTTATTAATTTTTCTCTCATTCCCCTTTTTATAAATAATTTTTGAATAAGCCAAGTAAAAGGCATTAATCCCACATAATGTATCTTCTTATTAAGAGCACCCACAAAGCCCGTAATGACATAATATCTTCCACCTTCTCCTACTCCCCATTGCTCATAATACTCAATAACAGCACCCCTAAAAGAGCATACATCACCTTTTATGCTATACTTTCCTGTATCGTAGGAATTAACTGTTTCTTCGCATATATTTAATATTTCATCCCCTATTTTTTTTTCTTCCTGAACCTTATCATGATTTAATATTTTTCTGTAAAAATAGAGCAATACTTTTTCTTTAGCATCCTGTCTGTTCATTTTAAACCTGTACATAACAGAATACTGATGTTCATTGCTGTCTTTACCAACAATGACATGTTTAGATCTAGAACGATAATCGTCAAAAGTAATATTAATCATAATAAAAAAATACGGCCACCTATAAAAAGCGACCGCATTTCACTGATCCCTATTTTAAAGGTCAATTAATCGTCGCCACTATCTCCACTACTATCTCCACCACTATCTCCACCACTATCATAATCATTACTTGATGTAGTATCTGGTTCGTATGTGCTTCCTCTTCCGATATTACTTCTGTCAGGTTCAGGCTCATACGTATTTTGATCCTGAAAAGTTTCCTGGATTTCAGTAATTTCAACCGGTTCTAATTCCGGTGTCTGATATTCATCGGAAGTCAAAAAATTTTCATCTGCTCCAATACATTCACCGACAAAATCAAAATCCAGGACCCCATCAGTTATGAAATCGAGAAGCAAGAACAGGTAAATAGGATCAATAAAATCATCATAATCTTCAAAATATTCCGGCGCAATATTGATTCCTCTACGGGCAGATTTATTCTTCAAGAAACCATGTAGAACACGTACATCGCTCTGTAGTCCCTGGGAAAGAAAAATACCAATATCTTCGTCATCGTATGCTTCGTCAATAAGGATTGCTTTCCGGACATAAAAATCCGTAACACTAATCCCTAACTCTTCTTTTACGATATTAGATACAACTTCCTGAACCCTTCCTTTGAGTGCCTGCCTATTTAACCCTTCTCCCTTTAACTCTCCAACAGCACGAGATATTTTTCGCATAGTACTTTCAATAGATTCCCTTTCATCCATCAAAAGAACCACACCCTTTTCCTTTAGGAGTCTTAGCGTGCCCTTCCAATCAAAGCCACCGATCCCACCAACTTTGTTTACTTCCAACAGCCTTAAAAGTTGCAGGAGGGTATGATTGCATCTTTCCGTACTTGATAATTCCTTCACGGGTATCCCCTTTGTGAAACGTTAATAATAGTGTTACATCAACACCTTAATCAATACAATAGAAGCAAATAAAAAGCCAAAAAATGCAATCACAGCGCCCAATGTATTAGATTGCAGTATCCTTATAACTTTACTTTTAGGTTTATATGTAATAACAACATCATCATTTTCTTTACGGGAACTAATAATTTCGTCAGTACGAATATTATTAAGCTGCTCTACGCTCACTTCCTTTACCCTTATTTCTTGCTCACTCATTGACTGCAGCCAATCTTTTCTGAACTCCCTTTTTCATAAATTTATAACCTGGCGTTTTTCCAAAAATTGGCAATATTATTTCTTTATCAGGAGGCCCAAAAAAACATCTTTCACACTCCCTTGAACACCATTTATTTAATTTAGGTTCATTACTACGAGGTTTACCAACACCACCTTCATAAGTATCTGGTCGTGGAGCTACAATAAATTCATCGTCAGCAATAAATTCAAAATCATCTTCATTCACTGTTTCACCAGCAAGATATCTTTTTGGTCTATCATGGTAACCCCATGCCTTATCACATCTCTCATCGCATGCAATTACGGCAGGTTGACCAAAGTAGATTATATCTTTCTTAATCATCTTTGAACTGCCCCGGGGTCTTGCTCTTTTCTTTGGTGATTATCATAATCGTTAAATCTCCACTCTTCATTAAAATAAATATCCCCTTCTTCAGACTCCTTATTTAAGAATCCAAAATGACATTTTCTATATGCGTTTAATCTTTTCATACGTTAAACTTCACATCCGACTGCAGCCAGTCTTTTTTCTATATGATTAAGTTCCCGGGGAACTTCTATTATATCAAAATGTCTAGGAAGCATATTTTTACAATTAAAGTCTGCCGTACTAGTGCTTTTAAAATCGCTATTATGGCTATGACATACAACGTGCCCATTACCATGATCTTCCATATAAACACACATTTTACATTTTGTTATTATCATAATTAAAAATTAGGCGATCCATAATTAGGATTACGTAACATTTCTCTCATCGGGTGTCCAATACCATGTGAAGCATCTATGGTTATTCTTTCAGGATCATTTGACTGCATCCCTCGTAAAATCCTACAGATCTCTTGTGCTGTAGCATTGTCTGGAAGTTGATAAAACTGTACAAATCCCATATCATTCCTTCCTCTATAACAAACAACAGCCCACCCACCCCCTCGCATATGGACATCAGCACCAACAAGAACTGAATCTTTTATCTGTTTGTGCTCTGCTGCATATACTGTAAGCATACGTTTCATTGTATCCATAGATTCTTTAATATGCTTATCCTGCTCTATCTGCTTCTGTCTAATTGTTGCATAAACAACATCTACTTTTAAAAGTTTAGCAACAAAACGTCTGATTCGCTTTGTTAGCCATGATTCTTTTTTCTTCCCCATTTTACCCTAATCTTTTATATATCTGAACCGTCTCTACTTCATACCCATGTCTTTTATACATTGATTTAGCTAATTTGTTTTCATTTAATACAAATAATGTACAATCTTCAGCACCCTTCATGTGAAGAAATTTTTCAATATGATCCAGTAATTTTTTAGCAATATGATTCTTACGAAATTCTTTTCTAACATATAAGTTTTCTATATACCCGATCACCCTATGTTGATGATACGGTGGTTTGGTCATTAATCCACCAATGGCAAATCCTGCCGGTTTTTCATCTATATATGCTATTGCAACTCTGTTTTCAGCCCTTGAGAATATTTTTTCAAAGAAATCACGAATATTTGGCTCCAAATTACCGGGATCGGTAAGATTAAAATATTTACCAATAGAACTCTCAATTTCTATCAATTCTTTAAACATTTGTAGAAGATCATCATGTAAATCTTTAGCCACAACTATTGAAACATTCATAATTAAACCTTTACACTTCCGATTGGTTTTAACTTCATTTTAATGTCAATAAGATCGCCTTGTGCTCTTATAACTTGTTCGATATCCTTATAGGCTGCAGGGGCCTCACTAAAATCAGGTCTGCCCTTTCTATCCTTTGACCACCCCAGATGCTCTACTCCCTCCATTGATTTTTCGGCTTTCTCAAGGCTATACTGCCTATTAAATGCCATTCTACCCATAGTCCTACCCGCACCATGAGAAGCAGACTCAAACGACTCCTTGTTGCCCTTTCCTTCGACAATATAAGAAGCTGTACCCATAGAGCCAGGTATTATGCCTGTAACGCCCTCTGACATGCATATAGCCCCTTTACGTTGTACCCACACGTCTTTACCGTAATGACTCTCTAATGCTGCATAATTATGGTGAATATTAACCTCAGAAAGAAGATTTACACTCCCAATACTCCCAACATGCTTCCGAATCAGGTTAAATACAACATTTTTAATTTTCTCCATCATTACACGGCGATTTTCTTTGGCAAAATCCAACGCAAAGTTCATTGCCCGAATGTATTGTTTCCCAAATTGAGAATTTACATCAAAGTGCGCAAGACCTTCATCTCCACGATATTCAAATCCACCCAACGCCTGAGCAAAAGTATTGAAATGTTTTGCTATCTTATATCCAAAATTCCTAGAACCACTATGAAGCATTATGCAAAGATTATTGACATTACCATTAACAGCATCAAGTCTATTATGTATATCATTGCCAGATAATTTTGACTGTAATTCAATGAAATGATTTCCTCCACCAAGAGTCCCTATCTGAAATCTTGCCTTCTCCAATTCATCTGCAATAACCTCTATATCCATAATATCATGGGTGGGATTATCCAACAATAAGCACTCCTGAGGCTTCTTATGGTGGGCAAACCCAACAGGAACTACTTTTTTGATTGTTTTGAGAATAGTCTTTATCAGACTTTCGCCATGAACCTGAACATTCCTCAATTGTTCAACCGGAACATCTGTTTCGATAAATCCCATCCCACAATTACCAGTAATGCAAATACACCCATTACGTCTCATTATCCAATAACCAGTTGTTGTTGTAAAACAATACTTCATTTTATCAACAGATTTATATATAGTTATATTCCTATCTTTATTTATACCTGCTATACCAACTGATTGATTATCAGATATTATTAATCTATATCCTTCTTTATTTACCCTACTATCTTTATTTATAGTTGAACGTTTACCATTTATAGCAAAAGCATACTGAACAAAATCAATATCACTTTTATATTTTGAAAAATAAACAGTCCCATCCATCCACCCATCCCAATGAAGAACTTCATCACAAATAATATTTATTTGAGATTTACTAGCTCCCCAAAAATATGATATTCTCTTTTCTGTTGATGAATTATGGAAATAAATAGTAGTAATCCCATTATTATCTTCATTTAAAGAATATGAAATATTAGCTTTTTTAAGCAATTCTTGAGATCGTAATATTTTCCTTTTTTTCTTAAATCTTAACCTGCAATATTTTGTGTTTTTATTAACTGTATATCCATCTGCCATTAACATTATTTGCACTCTTATTTCATCGTCTGACATTTTAATCTCTGTATTAAGATTAATAGACGGAATAATAGCAATAAATTTATCTCTTTCTCCTAATTTTAAAGTTTCATTCCTTTTATAAAAATCTTTCATACTAATAGTGTATAATTCTCCACGTCTTTTTTCCCTATGGTGACTCCCTTTTTGTAATAACATTTTATGGTTTTCACATAAAACTTGATCAACACCATATTTAGATAAAATATGATAAAACATATCACAAGGAAGTTTTATATAATTTAAAGGAATCTCAAAAAAACTGGTATAATTATCTTTATCAAATACTAGTATTTCTTCATTCTTATAATCACTTATTTTTACCCATCCATTATGAGTTAAATATTCTGTATCTTTATCTGTACATCCGATATCAACCCCGACAGCGTTAGGGATAATAACATCTTTACATGCAATTACTCCACCGATAGGCATACCCATACCTTGATGGCAATCCGGCATTAAAGCAACATGATCTACTACAAAATCAAGATTAGCAAGATTCTCTGCCTGTGCCAGCGCTCCATCTTCAAGTCCTATTGCCCAGTTCGCTATAGGAACTTTTGTATTATTATTAATCCATTCCATAATTATTCTTTCACTTCTGCTTTATCAGCAACCATTGGCATATAACATTTCGGACACATTGGAGTATCATCCGGCTTTACTTCTCCTGCCCCAATTTCTTTTTCTTCTCCGCAAACAACACATTTCGCTACAACTACAATCTTGCCCATTTTATCCCACCATTTTTGAACATAAAAGTATTGTAAAAATTATCATAATTATAGAGATAGCAATAAAGGCAATGAACGGAGAAATAAGAAATATAAACGGTATATTATTCTGTTCTGCATATTCAACTAATTCCTCTGCCATCTCAAGTGTTAACATCGTTGCGATCTCCTTACTAATACAGCATCTTCTTCTACTGATTTGGGGGGTATTTTAATCTTTCCCTTTCCCCCTTTTGATCTCCATTCTTTCATATACTTTTTTAAATGAAGTTTAACTCCGACCAATTTACTCTCCGCCTTTTCAACTTTATCAAAAAAATTTTCTCTTACTTTTCGTGGATAACTTTTCATAATAGACATTTTTTTGAGTACAGGAATTTTAGATTCAAGTTCCTTATCCTGCCTCATTAAATCTATAATCTTATTTTTTAAAACTTCAATATCCATAATTCACTCATTAATACAATCTATGAAAATAATTATTATGATCATTTTTTAAATCTCGCTGAATTTCAGCTTTGAGGCTATTGTCATAACCTTCATCTTCACACATACCTTTACCTGCACTATCAGCAATCTTTGAAACCGGCCTACCCATGCACTCAATAATTTTCATGACAACCTGCATCGGTATAATTCCAACATCGTTAGTAAAATGTGTTCCGATACCATGTGAAACTAATATACGATTTAAAAAATAATCACATAACTTAAATGCTATTTCGAAAGTAAGCCCATCACTAAAAACGGCTGTTTTTGTCATGGGATCAATTTGAAAACCCTGATAATGATCAATAAGTCTGTCCCCCCATTTAAAAGGGTCTGCAGAATCATGCCTACAACCAGCGAATAGCATTGCAAAATACTTATCAAAATCTTTCAGGAATTTATCAAATCCCATTGTATCAGTTAACGCTATCCCCAGTTCCCCAGGATATTCATTTGCCCATTTTTGCAATATGAACTTTTGGCAATCTACCCAAAGTATAAATGCCTGTGCCATTTGCAATACTTCATGAGCTATTGTCCCGATAGAACTAATATCATATAATATTGACAACAAGACATTACTTGTTCCAACAAAAACATTTGATGGAAGCGCTTTAACTGTTGTTGCTATTACTTCTTCATGCCATATCCCAGATGCTCTTCTTCTCCCGCCAAAATCAGCAAAAGAAAAAGGTTTTCCAGTTGCAGTGTACTCCTGTACTTTCCTTAATTTTTCAGTCAGTCTTTCCCGACCCTCTTTGTAATCAAGATCAGGATATATATTCCTTGTGTAAATTTCTTCTACTATCTCAAGAACATAAATTTCAAATAACATAACGTGTACAAGTGGGCCTTTAGCTTCAATACGTAATTCTCCAGCATCATCCACCCATGCTTTTATATAATCCCTATTTAACTGAAACATTCTCAGAAACTGGACAAAATCGACTGACATAAATCTGTTCTTACTAATACCGGCAAGTTCAAATTCAGTAAAACGCAACGAACATAACCAATCAAGTTCCTTGTTTATCTGATCTACAAACGATGATATACTAGGTATCCCTGTAGTACGATTCTTATATTTATATTTTCCGTTTACCCAGGGAAATTGGTGCAATAAGAACTGTAACATCGTAAACTTGTAAAAGTCAATATCAGAAAGAAAATTAATTATATGACCATTACTTCTATCAATTTTACTTTTGAATACCATAGTTAATTCTCCTACCACAATAAATTCATCCCTTTTACAAGTGTGCTTCTTGAAATATTATAAGACCCTTTACGCTTATGGTGAGTCCGTTCATACAATTTAACTATTGTATGGTCTTTAATGGTTTCCCGATAATCCTTAAAAATTTCATACTTTAAAGACCGTCCTTCATAATTATATGCTTCGTCATAATAAAAAGAATCAATATCATCACAGAGCCACGTTTTTATTATCTTATCAACTTCTCTATAGGCAGCGATGTGATTACTAAATTTATTTTCCCAACCAGGTAATATCTGATCGAGATCACTATTACTAATCCCTAACCCATCTGTTGGCATTCCTCTACCACAAGCCGTCAACGGATACGAATTCCTATTCTGACTATCCATTCTATCAGCTAGGAAAGGAATGAAATCATATATTTCACTCTTCCACATACTTTGGATTGGCCCAAAATCACCGACATCTCCATGTTTAGTATAAAAACCTAAAAAATATTCTGTAAGATTGTCGTTTGATAATACCATTCCACCACGTATACCCGATGCAAAATAATTCAAAATCATACGTATTCTTGCTTTGATATTACCGTTGGCAATATTGATATCATGATCAGGCAAACTAAGTCCAATCTCTTCCCATATTCTATCTCTAAGCATCTTATATTCATTGGTAAAATCCATTTCGTGAAATCCCGAACAATAATTTTGACCAACCAGTTGTGCTCTTTCTATTTCAGATGATTTATTTGACTCAATGGGAATACTAATCCCAATCAATGGGATCCCCAGTTTTTGACAAACAGGCTGTACAAGTGCACAGGTTGTTGCACTATCAATACCTCCAGAAACACCAGTTACTAATGCCTGTATTTTATCTCGCTTGATATAACTGGTAATATCTTCTTCAATATTCTTTATTAATAATTCGTAATCCATAATTCTCCCTTATATAGGTTCCCATGCATATTCAGGAGCATAACAGTCACACTCATGCATCCTTGTTGCACCACAAGTGTCACAAGAATACCCACCATCACTTATTCTCGCTATTTTCTTTTCGGTAATCCGTCTTTTTATTTCCGGTACTGGAGTAGCACAATGAGGGCAAAACTTTATCTCAATATTACGGTAACCATTTAACTCTTCAGCCCAACCTGCACCCTTCCATTTAGGCTTATGGTCTTCCTGTCCGTCAGAATCATAAATAGCATCTGAATCAAAAAGAAGTGTTACAATTTGACTCTTCTGTATTTCTTCACAACATTTAGGGGTGATAATTATATTTTTAGGCATTATTCGTAAACAACCATTTTTTCAAGTTCGGATGTATGTTCAATGATTATTGCCTTATTTCCATTTACCCCTTTCCTCATCTTATCAAGAGCAGCAAAAGTTGTATCTTGAGCAATTCCACGACAAGCAGCAAGGTTAAGGATAACAACAAAACCGGCATCAAGAAGTTCCATAACAGTCTGAAATACACAATAATCAGTAGCAAGACCACCGACAATAACAAGCCTAACACCTTTAGCCTGTAGCCACTCTATTGCACCGGTACTTAATTTTTTATGTAAATCGTGATAACAAAGTCCATATGGATGCATATCTAACTCAATACCCTTCCATACGAAATAATCATATTCTATAACAGGAGGGAGGCCTTCAATAAGTTTGAATCCAAATGTCCCTGGGACTCCATGAACTTTCCATCGAATATCAAGGTTAGAATAACCTGCGATTTCAGAAAACTGCGGATGTTGATCGCTATCGACCCATAAAGATGCCATTGAATGAGCATCCTTTGACCCAATCCTGTACATCGCAAATTTTGCCTGCGCATTTAAATCAGCAACTATTAAATGCCCTTCTTCTACCGGCAATTCTCCAGCACATAATGGAGTAAAACAATTTTCAGAATCAACATCAACACTTGATATCTGTTCAAATAAAAATAAATTCAATGCTGTCTTAATACCCTTAATTTTTTTGCCCATCTTAATCTCCTTTTTTCCTTTTAATCATATCGTCTAATCGTCCATTTGCAAACAGGGAAACGGCAAACCACGCCTTAAATCCCAAATTAATTTTCCCTGATACAGCATCATGCATCAATGTTGTTGCTTCTGTAACATCTAATAACTTTGGCGTTATTACTTCCGATGATTCTATGTTCTTATTTGACACTTCTCCATGTGCCTCAACAAATACAATCGCAGTCTGTTCATCTGTTAATCCTGGAGAATTATACAAAAAAGGTGATTGCAATAATACCCTATCCAACTCAAGATTAGTCTCCTGAAAAAGTTCTTTCTCAGCAGTTTGAAGAACAGTGTCACCAGGTTCAATAAGACCTGCTGGCAATTCAACGCCAACCTGCTTTAACGGAATCCTATATTCTTCAATAATCGCAATTCTTTTCGTTCTTCCATCAACTATGGCAGCAATAGCAACTGATTTTGTTTTACCAAGTCTGGTCACCCATTGCCATGTTTTTCTTTTCCCATTATTGTCCTCATAATCAGTCTCAACCAATCCGACAAAATTAGGGACAGAAAAATCAGTCGGATATACTGTTCTATCTTCTAATATTTTCATTACTTTATTCCATAATAAAATTGCATGTTTTAACTATGTTCCCACCGAAATACGTGCATAAACAGTACTGAAAAATTCACCATACTTACCAGAATCATCAAAATGCATATCTATGCCTTCTCGCTTACAATATTCACCCTTTGTCCTGTCCCATATTTCCCCATCCATCCAAGGAGTCCCTTTTGCATCATAGGTTATTGTAACGCCCTGACTCCTTTGATAATCAGTAACAGAGAAAAAATGAGTATACTTAATACACCATTCTTTTAATTTATCTTTAATCTCATCTTTTTCTTCTTGTCCGGTTATTATATGAACTTCATGCCCATTGTCTACAAGTAAATTCGATAAAACGGCAAAAAGGGGACATAACTTATCTATTACCCCTCCAATATCAATCCCTATTTTTATTACAGTATGTTTTTTGCCGTCAGTCCTTATCTGCATTTTAATTAATTTCCCACTATTTTTTATACTTTTAAATTATACTGTAAGTTAAACAAATTTTTTCCCGTTCTGTATATTCCCCTAATTCTATCCATGCTTCAATGTAATCATCATATTGACTTAAAATATCATCAACTGAACCTTCAACAATAATATCTATTACAATACATTTATCTCCTGTTTCAGGATCAACCTGAATTCTCAATGTGATCGTATCAATTTTTTTAAACTTATCCTTAACTAATAAAACAGCATTATCGACAAAAGAAACTATACCATTTTCTTCAGCGAACACCTTTACTTCATCAGAAAGTTTATTTTCCTTCATTTTGATTCGCTTCCCATTCTTCAAAATAAGGTTTCAAACAAAACCGGTATCCACCGGCCCTCCTGTATTTGTCTATATCAGGCAAAAGATGATTCGGTATTTGATCAACTTCTACCTTGTTGATATGAGCCAGAATAGCAGCATCACTACAGCGTAACGGAAGATTATGTTTATCAGCTAATTTAGTAACAATATCCTGTTGAATAGGCTTATATTTTTCCATAAGAATAACAGGATCTATCTCATTCATAATTGTTTTAGCAATCAGAATAGACGGTACCACTTTAAACCATTTATTCCCGGCCAAAGACGGAATTTCCATTTTACTTAATAATCCACCGAACCTAAAATAAAATAACCCATAAGGTTTAGTGTACGACATCACTACAGCTTTTATATTCTCATGAGTAAGGTCAAAATTATGAGGTAACGTACAATCGACATACGCTAAATCCATAAAAACATAATGACCGGCTTCACATATTCTTTGGATATATGAATTAGGAATAATATTACCATCTATTGCTGATGGATTAGATATAAAAAACCATCCTGGAGGGATATCACCTATCATATCCACACTTACTTCTGCAACTTTTACATTATAATCCCTATATCTTCTCGTTTCCCCAACAAACTTATACCCTTCATACTCACCTTCCAATACATATGCATCCTGACAACCAATAGAAAGAAGATAAGTCATAAACTCCCTGATTCCTTCTTCTGATCCGGCTGTAGGATATACATTTGCGAACCGGTCTATTCCAGGCAATGTATTCCTGTGTTCATAAACCCATCTTTTAAAAACTGGCTCATGCATAACATCCATACAACCAGGTGTCTGCAAAAAATGGGACAGAAAATTTTCATCAAAGTTATTACGGCAAAGTTTTAATACATGTTCAGCGAACGCGCCATTATCCTTCCCATGTTCAAGCAATTTTTTATGAGAATAGAAAAGTTCCCCATAAAAACTCTGTCCAATCATCGTATTGAATATGCATTTTTTAACTTCCGGAAACATGTAACTATAAACGGTATTGAGTGCTTTTATCTGCTCCATTAATATATTCTCCCTCCTTCTACGTTCTCCCAGCTTGTCGTTAATATATCTTCCCCAGGTTGTGGGAAATATATCAATTGACGGATATCATCTTTACCTGCATCTTTGGTGAGTCCGGTAGTAATACAAACATTCTGACCATCCACTTCATATACTTCTGCTCCATGTGGCAATACATCACAAAGAGCACCACCTTTAACATATTTCAATATTTCATCATATTTATTCTCTGATAACCGATACTTCATAGCCTCATTAGCAACACCAAAATCTAGCGTATTAGTGGGAATATCAATTTCCCTTAATGATAACTGCATTACTTTTCTATCTTTAGCATATTGGATTAAATTTTTAACTTCCCCTACTTTATCTATATATTTCTCTGCGAGCACACAAGATAAACGCACCCTGAATCCAAATGCATGAAGTTTGTCTATTAACTTTACCAAGTTATACGAACTATTAACACCAAACATCTCTTTATTAAGTTCGGGGTCATAATGATATATAGAAATAGCAATTACATCAAGCCCCAACATTTTCCACACCTTTAGAAACTCATCTATCGCTCCATCTGTGGCTAAATACGATCCTTCAGTCTGCAATTCAGTTTTATCAAACGGGTGCCCCTTAAACTCTATTAAATATTGAGATACTTGAGCTGGAAAATAAGTAGGTTCACCTTTACCAGTTATCAGTATATTTTGAGCATTGTGGTTAAGCGCAAATTGTCTTGATTTTCTTAAGGTCTCTACGCAAATTTCATTTGGAGCACCGGCCCCGATCTGATGAAATGGAGTCATCTTAGAAATACATATTGGGCAATTATTGGGACATGCCCTTGAACCGGCAATCAATGTTAAAGTAAGAACGTTTTTCACAACGATAATCCTTTTTTTAAACGTTACTATAATATAACAAATACAAGAATAAAATCAACTATAAAATAACAAAACCCAATCACAAATTGCAATCAGGTTTTATTATTAACCAACTAAACGTTTTTATTATAGTGAATCTAATTCTTTTTGATCTCGATCAATTTCCTTTTGAATAGAAAGCATTTCCTGTGCTATCCTTGTTAACATTTCTTTTGTAGCACCATTCTTTTTATATGCTTCATATTTATCGGACAACCTTTGGAGTCTAATCGTCATACCTTTGGTATTACGACTTAATTCAGCCTTCTTTAAAATAACTGGAGGTATCAAGTCTGCTTTAATCATTTCATGAATGATCATAGCATTAAATTCGCTGATTTTACGAACATTAGTTATAGCAGCATAAAGATTATCAATTACATTTTCACTCTCAACATCAAATGGATCATCTATACCCAAATGATGAAACAAAATATTTATCTTCTGAATCAGTTCATCGAGATTTTCCATAGCATCCTCCCCCAAAGACACGAAAGACAGCTTTATGCTGTCTTTCGCATGCAGAGGGTAACTCTTATGTCATAGCATTCAATTAATCCAGCCAATATACCCGGGACAATATACAATATTACTGTTTCGCACGGCTAACATTTACAACCCTTTTCTCAGGTTGCTGATTCATTTCCCTTGTATTTGTACGTTCCTCAACTTCACCAAGGCCGTTTTCGAGTACTGCTGTAGCATCAAGACATTTCTTGCCCTTAATACCATGAACGTGCAACTCAACCTTATCACCAGTTGGATCTATGGTGATTTCAATTTCTTCTCTTTTTACAGATTTCGTCATTACGATACTCCCGTTAAATTGTTATTAAATACTTGGTTAAACCTATCCCCAAATATGCATAAATAATTATGCTGCCATCGCACGGGCACGAATTTTTACAGCACCGCCCTTTACGGTTTCCTCACTCAAAACAGTATAGCGTTTTCTGCGCAGAAGGACTTTAACTTCCTTCGCAACATAGATCTTCTTGACTGAATTTCTGAAAGTCTGCTCGCTCACGTCGGTCTGATAGAAGTCACCAACAAGGTCGTAGTACCCTTCCTTCTGGTCGAGTTTGAAACCAACTCTGTTGGAGTGGTTACCGGTATTAACCAATAAATCAACAACCCCAAGATTCTTATCGCGGTAATCGGCAAGTTTTCCATTTTCAGAGTAGGAGTATCCCAACTCTTCAAGGGTCGTCTTTAATGTTTCCAGATTCTTGATCTGGACTTTGAGTTGTACTTGATGAGACATACTAATCTCCTTTTTTTAAATAATACTCTCTTATTAATAATTTACTATAATATAACAATTCATCGAAAAAAATCAACTAAATCAATTTTTTATTTTTTATTTTTCCCCCTTTTCAGCACTTTTTGCCTTTTTATAGTTCATCTTTTTAAGAACCTTCCTTAAAATCTCTAATTTTTTTCCTATCAAGTGGAATAAATACATGGTGTGATATATTTACACTTTCTCCTTTTCAGATTTTTTATCACCTGAAATTAACTGTAATACTTTGACATCACCTTCAGCTTCCTTAGATGATACCTGTTTCGCTCCATTATCAGTCGCCCACTGTATTAATGCTTGTATTTTTTCTCCCTGAGACTTACTTTGTGGTGTCATATCATTGACAACAGATAATATAAGGTTTGTATTCAAATCCTTCTTGCCAACATACGCTTCAATGATACTATCTTTAGTTATCTGCTCTATTTCAGCACCATTAAACGTATCGGTAACCCTCGCCAATTCATGATAATCAATCTTTTTAGAACCCTTATTTCTTTTCTCATAATGAATTCTAAAAATAACTTCTCTTTCTTCAGTATTTGGTAAACCGGCAAACATTATTCTATCCCATCTGCCAGGTCTTACCATTTCAGGTGAAAGGCTCGATACATTATTAGCTGTAGCAACAACAAAGAAATCAGCATTTCTATTTTCAAGTTTATCCAAAAATATAGAAAGAGTTCTTGATGTCATTCCACCATCTGACTGTCCTGATGATTCCATACCACTTGCCCCTTTTTCAATTTCGTCCATAAAAACAACACAAGGGGCAACGGCTTCAATCGTCCTAAACGCTTCCAATAGCCAGTTTTCAGCCTGTCCAACAATACCGCCAGATTGAGCCATAACAGAAGCCAAACTCAGTATTACAACAGGAAGATTATACTCATACCCAATACACTTTGCAAATTTAGATTTACCACAACCAGGAACACCGAACAATAAAAGTCCCTTTGGAGCTTCAACACCGAAATTACGGCTATCTTCAGAGAAGCAGGTCTTACGTTTTTCAATAAAAAGTTTACCAAGATCCCACCCTCCAAGCAAACTGAATTTATCATCAATCCTCGGATTATATATTTCAAGTACAGGATTCTTTTTAACAATACTTAACTTTTCCTGATTCAAAAGCTCAATACTAACAATCTGACTTTTATCAATAGCTGCTTGTCGTGCAATAACATTAACTGCTTCCATCTCCGTCAATCCTGCCATTGCCTTATTTATCTTATCTCTTTGTTCAGGGTTCAATGCATTTTTAGCATTCTTAACGTAATTAATAATAGTATTACGTTCACTTTCTGTTGGCAATGACCACTCAATAACCTGTATACTTTTACTGAGCCGTTGTGGAAGATTTAACATTGGAGCAAGGATAATAATATTTACATGAATTAGACCATCTTCAACTATTGTTCTCAAATGCCTTTGTACAAGATCATCCGGAAGATAAGCATCATAATCCTTCAAGACATATACCGTTTTTTCATTCTCGGGTGTTTTCTTTATTTTTTCCAATATGGCAACTGGATCAGCCAATTCATTGCCACCCTCTGCTACACCATCGCTGTTAACAAGGCCAACATCAGTTGACCATGTTTTCAAACTCTGGCCAAAGCCCTTTTCTGATTTAAGTAGATTGTCAATAATATTTAATATCCTTTTTTCTTCATAACTTACTATGTAAATTACAGGATATAAAGCCTTGATCATTTCTTTCAAATTCTGAAGATTTTCCGCACTCATTAAGAAATCCTTTCTATACGCATTTACCTAATGCACTTTCGTCTATATCTTTAAATATTTTAGTTGCGACCTTATGATCTATAATAATCTTATTATCACCTTTTTTAACCATGTCAGGCAATTCAAACTGTAACTCCAACACTAGCCCTTTCACTATTGATCTTAGCCCTCTTGCTCCAGTTCTTCTCTCAATAGCTCTATCAACAATCATATCAAGACACTTATCGGTGAATTCAATACTGCAATTATCAAGTTCAAAACTATACTGTATCTGCTTGACAAGGCTATTCTTCGGCTCAACTAGAATCTGTTTCAATTCTACCCTATTTAATTCGTCAAGAGTTACATATATCGGAATTCTTCCAAGTAATTCAGGAATCAAACCAAACTTTATTAAATCTTCAGTTGTAACCAAAGGAAGATAATCATTAACATTAATTCTTTCACTCTTCTTCGATATTGTACCCGTAAAACCTATAACTGATCCTTTTGAAACTCTCTTCCTTATAATTTCAGCGAGACCATCAAAAGACCCACCAAGAACAAACAATACATTCTGAGTATTGAAAGTCATAGATTTCTGGTGAGGGTGTTTTCTGGTAGAGCCATCCATAGGAAGAAGGCATTCTGATCCCTCTATCATTTTTAATAGCGACTGCTGCACGCCCTCACCACTGACATCTCTAGTTAAACTTGGGCTTTCCCCCTTGCGTGAATTTTTGTCTATTTCGTCAATAAATACAATTCCTCTTTCCGCCCTCACCAAATCATAATCAGCATTGATAATTAACGATGTTAAAACGCTTTCTACGTCATTACCAACATATCCAGCTTGGGTAAATGTGGTAGCATCACCAATTGCAAATGGAACATCGAGAATCCTTGCTATCGTTTTCAGGAGAAGGGTTTTCCCACAACCGGTAGGTCCAATTAATAGAATGTTAGCCTTTTCTAATTCAACATAATTAGTCTTTGGAGCATTAATCCTTTTATAGTGTTCCCTTACTTCAGTTGCTAATATTTTCTTCGATCTTACTTGACCAATAACATATTCATTTAATCTCTCAAAAAGTTCCTTGGGAGTAAGATCAAACTTATCATTGTTTTCATTTTGTTTTTTGGAGTTTACTATTATATTGGAAGCAGCACCAATACACGTTTCACAAATCTTAACGCCTTCTCTACCCTCAACAAAATTTTTAACGGCTTTTTTTGTTCCTCCGCAAAAATTGCAAATAGGCTCACTAATATCATTGGTCATATATAGTCCTTAAAATTGTTTAAATTTCACCTTCAAGATAATATAACAAAAACCTAACAAAAAGTCATAAACTAATTAATCTTTTTCAATCTTTTTTCAACATAATTAGGGGTATTGTCAGATACTTTTACCCTATTTTCAAAGAATTCTCTATTTAATGTATAATTTTTCAACTCAAAAAACTCACTTCCCAACAACTTAGCAACAATAATTGCAACTACATCCTTGAATTCCCCATAAGTCTTACCATATTTATCATCTTTCTCAATCGAATCATTATCATAGATAAAATTGCCTGTCTCTAAATCAATTTCCGATAACATTCCTTTGGTAACAGATAATACAGGGCGAGATACTTCATCGAATTCTACAAGGGAAATTTTAACAAACCTTTTCCCCTTAACTAAGAATCTAATATCTCTCATAACTTTAATACCTTGTGCAGATAAACATAATCTTTCATTTGCTGATGAAAATAATCAGGCATATACTCTAGTACAAGTTCCTGAACATGATAAGTGCTCTGCTTTAAAGTCTTAATTACCAGCCCCGTTAAAACTTCTCCCTTATGATTTATCGGCCTATGATGATCTTTTGAATTAATACTTAATCTCTGACTAAAATGTATTATATCAGCATTCTGAATCAATGATCTCATTAACTGTTCAGACCGTACTACGTCAGGATCTAAATGACTAGTATCAAGGGTCATCTGACCACAAGTTCTCAAAATATGAAATGGACTCCTCAACTGTTTCTTCTTTTTATAAGGGAAATTTTCCGGATAAAGCCAAGGGATATCAGCAAACTCTTTCCCAAATCTATTAGGATGTATTACAACCATAAAATCAGTAGTCATATCAATTTTTATTGGCATGAAAAACGCCTTGTATTCCTCAAGTTTCTTGATATACTCATCAAATGACTCTTCCTTATCAGCATTAAACGCATGCAAGCTGGTAACTTTGAGATTATCTGGAACTAGTTCCCTGTATTCCATAAAATCGGAGTAATGAAAGAATTCTAAATGGCAATTAATACCCCTTTCGGCTATCACCTTCAGTCTCTCAACATCTTCATTTGAGTCAACAAAAATTCCAACACTAATTATCATTCTCATTCTCCATTAATTATTATGCAATCGGATTATTACTCTTATCCTTTTTTCCCTTCTTCTCCTGCTCGTTCTTGTCATTACCCATAAAACCCTTCGTGAAATTTTCCATTTGAGAGCCTGCACTACCATACGTCATACCTTTAGATAACCCAGACATCCTACGACCAGAACTCAATGTACTTCTCATATATGACATATCTGCACTTAAACTACTATTATATGATTTCATATTATCAGCAAATCCCCTGATGCTAGAACCTACAGACTGTAAATTTTCAGAAGAAGCATAACAGGCTGTCTTAATGAGAGCACTATCAAAATCTCTCAATAAGCGTTCTGCATCTGTAACATTTCCCTGATCAGCAACATATCGAGCTTCATGTTGTACCTGTGCAGAATTAAGAAGAATAACCTGCTCTTCAACAACACTATCAGGAATATCCTGAATCTCATCTTCACCGACAAATTCAACGGCAGCAACAGAATCAACCCTATGCTTCTTATCATCCGAAATTTTTGTATACATAACACTAACATCAACAAGGTCACTTTCATCAAGATGATCAGTTACTTTCAATTCTGCAACCACGCTTCTTGATTCTTCCCCATAAATATTAGCAATACTAATGACAACTTCATCACCCTGAATATCATTTAATAAAACCTGAATTCTTTCAGGCACAGGAGTAACTTCTTCTTCCTGATCATCCTTAATGACCTTCACGCTGAAATCATTAAGGATTTTATGAACAGTAACTCCTCTTTTCGGTTTCAGTTTAACAACAATATCCTTCGCAAAAGTCGTCAGCAACCCACCAAGTTCAGTACCAAAATACTCATCACACTCTGTTAATTCCTGGATATAAAAATTATTGCCTTTGCCGACCTTCGCAAATCCACCCAGCAGTTCAGGATCATGATCTTCTCCAAACCCGAAGGTAGAAATTGAAATATCAGGGTTACGTTTCCTAACAATATCTATCAATCCGGTATAATTCTGAACACCGGCAGTAGGACAACCATCAGTAAAAAATATAGCTCTCTTTATAACATTTTCACCTTTGCTCTTACCGCTTAATAACTCAAACATAGTCATAAGGGTATCACTCATATTTGTTGCGCCAATTGTATGCAAATCATCAATCTTCTTTTTAAGATCTTCTTTATTTTCCCTTGTTGCATAAACTGGCTCTTCTGTAACCATTATCACATGCGAAGAAAATGCCACAATACTTATGCGATCTTTAGGTGACATATTGTCAATAAATTTTTTAGCAGACCCCTTCATCGTTTCTATTTTACGTCCACCCATAGATCCTGAGACATCTAATGCAATGCAAACTTCCAGCATAGGTCTCTGCTCATCTGAAATAATTATTTCAGGAGCACCAACGGTTACCATCAAATGTAAATCATTCGGAACGCCATTATTAATACTTGAGTAATCAAACTTCGTTTCAACAGATAAAGATTCCATAAATCCCTCCACTATTATTAATTATTACCATTTATTGTCCGGTTCTATAATATAACAAATAAAGTAAAAAAGTGAACAAAAATGAAAAAGGGCGAAAATATCACCCTTTTTCTTTAACGAACACCATAGAGAGGGGATCATCGTTCATCTACTTCATCGCCACCCCTTTGCTTTCTTAACTTATCTTTCCTCTTAATTATACCATGTTTATCAAAATATTCAATATTTTCATTGGCCATTTCCAATAATCTTCGCATATAATCATGGTCACCTTTTCTCACCAATTCTCCAACATCATCTACTTCAATATCGCAATTCGGACAACTAAAAATTGGCAAACCCAGTCTTTCTTTTAATTCGAAAAGTTCCTCTTCAAGTAAAATAACAAACATAGCATCAGGAAAAGTTCCTATTTGACCACTCTTATTAACTCCATAAGGGGTTTCGTACTTTTCGGTCAAACAACGAATATCATAAATCATCTTAATATGCCTAGTTGTTAGATCGACTTTAAATTTACAGGGTTTTCTGCTGGGAGATTTGTTATCCATGCGACATCACCTCATTTCATTTTAAGAAAGTTATTGTTTTTTAAAATCGCGTATAACCTTCTTGCAAGATCATCTACCAACTTATGAGGCATTGGGTGAGTTTCGTTATCGCATATATGTACTATCTCATGGAAAAGTGACTCTTCAATTACAGATCTCTTCATCCGTTTTCTTAGGCGCACTTTTAATTCGGATTTATCTACATCTGCGTATGTTATGTCATTTTCGTTATCTCCAAATTCTTCTCCATTAACCCAGACTACATCATAAATATGCCCTTCGAACTTTAACTGTTTTGGGATTCTCATAACAGGCCAGCCTGGTTAAAGATTATTCAAATTCAAATGTAGAACTCGCTACGTCATTTTGTTTCTCCGGTTCAACGATAGTTCTCCTTACTAATGTTTGGTTAATGTTAGTATGCAAACCAGATAAAAAACTGGTATCACATTTCATAGTTCTTATACCTTCGTAAATCTCGCTGATCGTAATCACAATACGCGCAGTAACACTGTCCTGAATAACATCTGCGTGTCTTATAGCATCAAGTATTGAGGCATTAAGCAATTGTCTTAAATTTTGATTGGCACAATAATTAGGGATATCATCAATATTTTTTACAACATCACTAATATGCTCCCGATAAATCTCATCTGCATTTTCTACTCCATCCGATTCACCGGCAATAAATATGCTTTTAGCCATTACACTTGTTCCAAATCCGGTAGATGTAGTTAATGAAACAACGTAAATATCCTCTTCTTGAAACGTATATATAGGATTTATCTCTGTAGAAGTAGTGCCATCGCCAAAATCCCATAAATAACTTACAGCATTACCCTCACAACTATTTGGCATATTGTCATTAATAATGTATATATCTCTAACAGCCATATGCCAGTCCGATACATCGTTCCTTAAATTCATCTTTAAACGTAACCCGTGAGAGCCAGAATCTAATCCCATAACACTCGCTGCTATAGTATGAACCTGATCATCATTAACTAATAAGTATAGGGCACCTCCTTCTTTTTTGAATTTAAGTTTAACTGGAAAAGTATAATCGGAAAAATTAGCAACATCTCCGGCATTATTTATTCCACGAATTATACCTGGCCCACCAGCAGTATTAATGTGTATCCCTGGATTCACAGTAAATAAACCAGTGACTACATCGGGGAAATATAATTCTATCGATCCATAATGATTACTAAAAGAATGAATCGTAATCTCTATATAAAATTCTTCATCACAATTAACGGAAATATCATCGGCACTGTCTTCAAATACTGCCCCAGGGTAATGTACCCCATCACTTTCCACCTTATAACCATTGTTATTATACATCTCACTGACAGCATTAATACCTAAAAAATCTAATGCAAATAAGTCAGCATTTGATGTTAAAGCAGAATGCATATACTTTTGACCAATTTGGCAAGTTTTCCATTCATCATCAGCCCCTAGATACTTACTCTCATTAATGAATGTTACTTCAAGAGGGGCTTTACCACCCAATGGGTGATACGAAAAATTAGTAATCGGTGATACCATCCGTTATCACTCTCCAAGCTCCGTAGTAATTCTAACAATATTTTCTTGTTCTTCCGGCTCAACAACGGTACGCCTAACAACCGGTTTATTAATTTCACTATCAGGATCAGCCATAAGTTCAACAGAACATGATACATCCCTTGATCCACCGCCAAACTCATGAACAGTAATATCAACAACAATACTTGTAGTATTCCGTATTACGTCAGCATGCCTCATGATATCATGTAACCCAACATTTATAATCTTCCTTAAATCATCGTTTGCAAGATAATCCGGAATATCGCCTAAATCTCTTATAATATCTGAATAATCTGCCATGCCTATAATTCCTTAAAATGTTTCTATTTTTTGATGATCTTCAATAAAATTTTTATTAGCATCATCTTCTAAAACAGAATACTTTCTTGACGGTGCAACTCTATGGGTATTATCATTCTCTTTACTTTTTTCATCATCAATATCGTCAATTTTCTTCTCTTTTATTGATTTTCCCATAATACTCTCCATATTTAACCGGTAAACTTTATCTTACTACTTTATTTTTTTATACATAAGTATCGTATTATTAAACTTTCCACTTTGGGCACGGATCATTAAAAGTCCTTAACATACAGTATTGGACTACGCATGACTCGCAACTTCTTTCATCTTTTACTTTATTGCCATATTTATCAAGTATTTGTGTATTCTGAATTCTTACATCAACCTCTAATCTCCTCTGGGTTATATGGCAAAATTCAGGACTTATCTCAATTCCTATCCAATTTCTCTTCAATAAAGAAGAAACTACCGCTACGGTGCCGGTACCCATAAATATATCCAATACTATCCCAGCCTCAAATCCAGCGTTACACCCACAATCTGAATATTCAACCCCTAATATTTTTGTCCCCTTATAATCATTTGGACTCTTAGACCTATCTAGTGTTGGTTGAGTAAACGGCGTTTCACGATTCCTTGATACCTTTTCAGTTTTATAAATAGGAAATCGTGGTTTCCCACAACTCTTGCAAACAAACTCTGGACAGCCAGCCCTTATCGGTGTTTCTATTAACTTCTTTGGAAATGCTGCAAAATGATCCGTATAATCAATCCCCACCTTCTTCGCAGAAAATGGTTCTATTGGAATACTCCATACACATCTCATAATCCTTGTTAACTTATCATCCGTATAATCATCTGAAAATACATCTTGCGTCCTCTCTGTCCCGGCGCAAGATTCAAATTGTTGCTCAAAATAATAACTACTTTTCTTGCTAAATAGAAATACATTCTCCCAGTTCATCCCGAATCTATCTCTTGCCGGATTAGGAAATGAATTACTTTTATGCCAGACTAAATTATTTCTTAAAATCCAGCCTCTATCCATCATCTCAATAGCAATACGCTGAGGAATCATACATAGGCATTTATCAGGTAGTTCTTTATTCTTGAATAGACTACCGCCTATATTACCGAAACTACCCTTATTCGTCCCCTGCTTGTTCCTTAATGCTGATTCCAGCCCCCCTTCATTCTTATTTCCACCATAATAGGTATCCCCGATATTCAGGAAAAACGTACCAGTCGGTTTTAGGACTCTTTTGACTTCATCAAAAATATCTACAAGATGAGAAATATATCCCCTGAAAACTAATTGTTTACCATCAACATCAATAGTCTTATTACCGAAGAAAGGCTCTAACCCCAATTCGCCCTGATAACCGGTACATTTCATGCAGTATTTGACATTACGATCATACCAACTCCCTTTACTAGTATCCTGCTTACGTCCCAGCCCTCCGGAACAAACCTTTCTGATATCGACCCACTCATGATTACATTCTGGATCCCCACCCCACATACGAGAGATTGTTTCATAATTCCGTAAAGCGAAATATGGTGGAGAAGTTATAACCATATCAATACTTTCATCGGGAATATTTTTAATGACATCTAATGCATGACCATTTAATAAGGTATTCTTAATTTTACCTATCTCTAACATAGATTTATCCGTTCATTTTAATTAGAAAAACACTCGCATATAATATACAGAGATGACTTGTAAAAGTAAAAAAGCCCTTCGACTTTCATCGAAAGGCTTCCCCCAGCCCAATCGGCAATGCCATTGAACCGGTGTGATATAGTGGCTGCAGGTTTAACAGCTTTGAGGGATATCTCCGACCTCATTATATGCAGATATTTTTGCTTCAATAGATAATCGTTTCATAATACTGCCTATTTAAAATTGACGAGCAAGCCATTTATCTAACTTACCATCAATAACCTTAAACATATCCATTACATCTTTTGTTGAAATATACTCTAACTCCTGTTTCGATCCTGAAAGAGAACCATATCTATCTTCAAGCATATTAGCCAACAATGCTCTTAATTTTTCTGTCGGCGGTTCAGCAGGAATTTTGGTCTTAACAATAAGATCTTCAATAAAATGAAGTTTACTTTGACATTCTTTCTCAAATGTATCAAGGTCGCCCCATTTTCCTTCTTTCATCAATTTATACTCTTCATTATTATACATGAGATCCATATCGCCGGTTTGAAGAAGCTGGATTGATTCATGAAGAGTCCGAAGAACATGGCTTGCCATTCTAACGTCATAACCAAATTGCTCAATTAATTTCAGCCTATCTTTCCCAACCGGTTTCTTGCTTCTGATTCTGCGCAATTGACTAATAGCAAATCCTTTTATGGCTTCAACATTTTTTAGAGATACAAATAATCCCTTATTGTCTCGAAGTGTCCACCCTACCTGTGAACCAGTTACAACAAGATGCCTTCTTGCAAACAATATCTCCACTGACGGAGACCCATTAAATCCAGCAAGATCAAAGAAATTAATCAATGACATGAAATCAATTTCAACCTTACGTCCATTATCATCGATCAATACTTCTCCTGGACCCTTTAATTCCATTCTATTAAAAGTATCTATTTTATCGAGCCCTATAATTTTTCCGTACTGTTGAGGGTAAACGTCCTGTCTCCGCGGCATAACAATAACGCTAACATCATAATCTGAGTCAGCGTTATTTGTCCCAAATGCACGACTTCCCATAATGGTTTCGAGGAGCAAATGCTCCTCTAACCATGCATATTCTTTGCCAAGTTTTCCCTTCTTTAAATACAAAGAAGTGAAAGAACCTTTACGTTTTGCCATATTTATTCCTTATGCTGCTTCTTTTCCAACATCGACACCACCAAGACTTGCAAAGTACCTCAGACCGTCAGATGCCGGTTCATAATTACGATAACACCATCTGACAAGATTCGGATGATTCTTTATAAACCACATAAGCTCTTTACGTTTATGCTTCTTGAAAAAAGCAACAACCGTCTCATGGCTTCTTATCTGATTCGAATGTAAACCTGCTTCTTGAGCAAATATAAACCATCCACCATGAGAAGAACACCAACTTGTAAGGGTCTTATAGTGAAATTTGAACCAATCAAAAATCTTATCTTTATTTGCCCTTAAAACTTCAAGGACTTTCTCTTCATCCCAATAGACACGCTGATCGATGCCGATGTCTTTTGTCCATTTATCCCAACCACCATTTCTCTCACACCATGTAGAAACGGATGAATCACAACTTCTGATCTGTTGGGCTGTTTTACCTTCCTTCTTATACTTATTAAGAATTTCAGTAATAGTTTCATTATTGAACGTTCTTTTTGATGCTCTCACAATATCCTTTTTCTTTACACGCTGTTTCCATTGAATAATACCGCCATTTTTGATACACCACTGAATCATACTACCATAATTATCATAGAACCATTGCATAGGTTTATCATTATATTTCATGAAAGTCTGTGTAACCTTTGTAGCATTCCACCGAACTTTCCTGGGTATAATGCCTACTTTATTGGCCCATTTGCGCCATCCACCATTCGAACGACACCACAAGACTAAACTATTATAATTTGCAAGAAACCATGTGTAGTTCTTATCTTTATGCTTTTGCAACATTTCTAATGCAGAATTATTGTCCCAACCCCTTTTCTTAATGCCATATTCTGCCATCCACTTGTCCCAACCTCCATTACGATTGCACCATGCAACAAGCCCTGGGTAACTTGTCCGGAATTGAGTCGGTGTTAAATTCTTGTTTTCTGACAGATTTACCTTAACTGTATCAGAGTCCCATCTCATAACTGCCTCCTTGATATAATTTCAAACGACAAAAAATAAATTACATTTTATTAAAGTTTCGTTTTTATTCTCTACTATTAATATACAAAAAAAAACGTAGAAAGTCAACAAGAAAATGCTGTTTTCTACACTTTTTTTATATAATAGAAAAAGGCAACTATGTCAATGAAATCATAACCCAACTAAACTCAACATGTTACAAATATCATTTCTTACTTTTACATCATACTCACCAGGTTTATTAACGTCAAAATTCCTGCCATTTCTGATTAAAAAGCTAGGATGATACGTAGGAATCATGGTTTGATGATAACCATTGATGTCAACAGCAAAGACATTTTTACGGTCAACCCCTATCTTCCCAGATGCCTGTGCTATCAATGCAGTGGTCGTACTATTACCAAGAGGAACAACCACAGAAGGTTTTAATAATAAAATATCTCTAATTAAATAGTTAATACATATATCTATTTCTTGCTTATATGGATCCCTATTTTTCTTTTTAGGTAAATCGGGATGCACTGGTCGGCATCTCACACTATTAGAAAATGCAACAGAAAACTTTCTCCCATCGTTTAATATCCATTCAATAATAGAACGTAATCTTTGTCCAGCATCACCTATGAATGGGATACGTGATTTTTCTTCTTCTGCACCACCGCCCTGACCAACAAATAATAAATTAACATTATCATTCGTAGAATATCTAAATACCTCAGTCGGGATTTGACAACAAGTAGGATAGTGGTAGCAGGATGCTGTATCACAACATACTTCTATTTTTCCCCATACTGGGCAGTAGTTTTGCAATAAAACCATTGCTTAATTTCCTTGATAGATAATAAACCAATATACATAATACCGGATAAAATAATGATTTCCATTACTAAACATAAAATAGCAGGAAATAAATGCCTACTTTCACATAGCGATATATAGAAAACCCACGCTATAATAAAATATACAATCTCAAAGGCAAAATAAAGAATAAGCCTTCCTATAAAAAGAAGTTTCAGCATTTCTGATTGATGGGACATAACTACTTAGCGCCAAGCCACCTATTCTTAACTATTTCATAGCCATCTCTATCCATAAACTTTAAAAGAGCAGTATTAACTAACTCATAAAATTCACTATCTTCCTGAAATACAAACCCATAATCCTGCTTGTCAAAAATATCTCCAACAATAACAAATTTCCCATTCCCTCTTTTCTTAACAAAACTCCTAATCGGAGGCATATCATAAACAACAGCATCAACATCTGAATCTTCCAATAGGACATAACAACTATCCATTGTATTTCTCTCAACTGGTATAGCCCCTAATTTTTCCAACGTTTCAACTGCTGCTATACCTCTTTTTGTCGCTACCCTTTTCCCCTTTAAATCTTCGGGGCAAGATATACTGTAACTATTACTCTCTGCAGTAAAAACCTGATTCATTTGTGCTACAAAATAAGGAAACACTACAACAATACCTATCCACATTACAAGTATTGCAAAAGTTTTCCCACCAAAAGTTAATGGGGTCTTATCTCCATAGCCAACCGTAGTCATTGTGGTATTAGTCCAATATATCCCGTCACAAAATCCCTTTAAAAGATTATCGTCAAATGACGGTTTACCTTTTTCGAGCCAATAAATCATCAAAGAACAAAAGGCTAAAAATAAGAAGAATCTCCATAATGCACCCCATGATCGCTGAAAATAATTCTTTATGATTAACAGGGGATTAGGGGTTTTTTCATTCTTAATCAAAATGTTTAAGCCTGAGTTTAAATATGGGTGTGAAAAATCAACTATATCCTCTCTTGACCCTTTTATTGTGACCCCAGCGACCCCAATATCAACAGTACTATCAACGACACTCTTAAGTAAGCCATGTACATTCCCAACATCTTTATAATGATATTCAAGATTAAGGTTATTGGCTATACTGTCAAATATATCAATCAAGAAACCCGAAAATTTACCGTCTTCAATAATAACCAACGGTTCAAATTCATAAACACCGATAGGGTGTGAATCGGACCCAAAAGAACTAACAGATAAAAACAATAATAAAAAAAATATTCTTTTCATTACATCTCTCCATTCGATAAAAATGAGAGGGAGTATAAAACCCCCTCTCCGTTACTTGAGAGAACACTTTATCCCTTATTTTTAAGCCTTGCTAAACGAGAACTTGCCCCACTATTTCCAAGGGCTTTTGCCGTTTCATCTGCAAGAGAAGTATCAGGTCCACTCTCTTCTTTTATTACCTGACTCTTAATGAGCCGTTTTTTCGCTTCTTCCTTACGCTTCTCAAAGCTTGCCAACGCGTTAAGGCCAGAACCAGTATCAATCGATGATAACTTCTCATTCGCCTTAGCAGCATCGGTCATGGCCTTCAAGGTAACAAGTTCTGCTTCTGACTGTTGAAGGGCACTCTTCAATTGCTCTTTTGTAGATATCTGCTGATCAAGCAAATCCTTTTGAGTCTTAAGTGATAACTTCAATGGTTCAAGTTGCTTCTCAAGCATCTCGGAAGCTTCACAATGTTTTTCGGCAAGACTTGCCTTCCCTGCACCATCAAGGGCAACAGCATCGTCATCATGTTTTTTAATTTCTTCTTCAATCCCTTTCACCTTATCTTTAAGGATAGCGACCTCAGCCTTTACCGTGCCGATATTTTCATTAACGTTGTTAAGCTCCATCCTCATTTTGTCAATATCCTGCTTCCCGAATTCTACGGAATGCTCAGATTCAATATTATCAGCAGCTTCCTGGGCTTTAGCATCGGCTACCTTGCCCATGTTTTTAAACCAATTTTTTAAACCTTTCATAAATCTTAACTCCTTATGAATAATTGATAATTACATTATTTTGTCAATATCACACTTACGGTAACTTAACCGTATCCTGTTCAATGATATTTGAAATATCCTCAATATTGCCACCGACCATACCGAAGACCCACGTTAATGACGCTTGCAGTTCATTCTTGTCAAGATTTTCAATCTCAAGGTTATCCCTGAAAAATACCTTCCCTTCATTTACAGTGAACTTACCATGAACAGCCTGATCATTCAGCCCCATAAGAAGTTCATTCAATTTATTGCGCTCATCACTTGCTTCCGGAACAGCACATACTTCAACGAATATACATACTATCGACTCTTCCACATCGATTGTACACTCAACACCAAAATCAATGTTTGAGACAGTAAAAATATCTGCCCGATCAGTCGTCTTATAAGACACATCATCAATCTCAGCCAGGTATCCAATCACCTTCTGTGCATTTGCAACTTCAAGTTCAGAAGGTTGATTAGTAGTTAATGTATCACTCATAGTGACCTCCATTAAAGTTAAATTAAAAAATTACATTCTTTTTGCTTTGAATATTTCTAAATCTTCAGGTCTAATCTCACAACCATACCACATTTCGATCCAACCCTTTTTAGAATCACCAGTCCATTCGATAAAACAATGTGGATTTCCACAAGTCTCGTCATTAGTAAAATATTCAGCGAGAGTTTTAATATCTTCTCCACTTTCAGTAGAATACATTTGAACGCCAAATGTACTCCCATCGTCATTCTTATCCCAGGTTACATCGCTTTCAGTATTACCATCAACATCAGGATCGTCAAAATTCAATATAATCTCGAATCTGCCGATAAGGTCTTCGTCAACAGAATCATCTTCATCGCATTCATCTTCCTCGTCTGTTTCTTCTCCACCTTCAACAAAATCATCAACAAGAACATCATCAACAACAAGTACTTCATCCTGGTCTTCTTCCAATTCTTCTGTTTCTTCCTCAGTGGAGTTAACTTTAAAAATCAAATGTTCGGCAAAATCAACAACGTCACCTTCCTGATCCAAATAATAGACAAAAAGATCATAATCAGAACCGACCTGCCGTACACGTACCATAACTAATTTATCTGTATCTTTAACAGCATATTTACAGATATAGCATGTATACTTAAAGGTATCATTCGGTTCTTTATATGTACGAACTTCATGAATCCTGAAATCAGCACTCAAATCATCATATTCATGCTGAGTTTGAATATCGGAAAGGGTGATCATATCACCTACTCCAAAATTTAAAAAATCATTTACCGTTTTACTCATAGTTATTATTCCTTAAGAAAATACTTTGATAACTATAACAACAATTGCGACCACACCACAGATACCCAAAAAGATAAATAATCCCATAAATGAATTACCGTAACGTACCGGTGTCCCATCATCATTCCAGTGCCCATAGCCTGCAGACTGCATTGCATTGGCATCAGCAATCATATGGGCAGCAGCACAAGCCACATACATGCGTGTAATAGGATCCATGTAACCGTATCCATAGTAACCTCCAATCGGGTAATATCCGACTGAAAGAGAAGACCCACCAATTACTACAGTTTGAGGAATATGTGCTGGGCGTATCTTTGGAGGAGTTGAAGTCTTATAATTATTACTGCTTACCATTTTTTCCTTATAGGCTTTTGAAGCAACATTTTTATTCCCATATTTCTTTGCAGCAGTAGTATTCTTTGTTCTCTGAGCCTTAGACACCTTCCTATCAATCTTATTCTTTGATACAGCCTTTGGCTTAACTGCTTTCTTCTGATTCGTGTCAGTTTTCTTCTTAAAAGTACTTTGATTGGTCGCCTTCTGCTTCGTTGGAGATGCTTTCTTCTGAACTGTTTTTGTAGTAGTTGTTTTCGCAGGACTACTTTTCGTTGAACTACTCTTAAAACTACTGCTACGACTACTACTACGACTACTACCTTTAGCCATAGTGTCAATTGTCCCTACTGCTAACAGTAGGGTAAGAATAACAATCATAAACCGTCTCATCTTTGAGACCCCTTTCATTAAATAAATAAAAACATTAATTACATAAAACTATTCTTCATCTTTTCTCTGTTTAAACTTCCACTTCGAAAGCCTTTCGGTAATTTCAGTATAAGCTTGGGCTGGCTTTTTTTTATCAATAAGCCCATCATTATACATAATCTTTTCTTCACCATCATTCTTTGACATAAAAACAAATTGCCTACCAACCAAATCCTCTTTTAATGAAATTTTGATAGTTTTAACTTCATCAGCAATAATATTCCCATCATTCTCAAATGACATCTCCTCAATTAATTTATATATCATCTCATCAGGCACTATCCTACCTCCTTTAAAGTGTATAAATTTTTTTGTTTAATAAATTTAAAAACTGCTGGATGCAAATATTTATCAGCTATATCATACTCACCACTTTGAATATAATCTCTCACTTTAGTAGATGAAATTTTGATTGGCTGGCACTCATGAAGATAAATATGAGGTCGTTTTTTATACCAATCAATATTAGAATCTTCGGGAATTCCCATTCTGGGAAATACTATAAAACTTACCATCTCAATAAGGTTCTTGTAATTATGCCAAGACTCAATATCATTGGCATTATCCATCCCTATTATCAATGAAAATTTCATATTAGTCCTATCATAAGTTTTAAGTAATTGCAACATAAATTCATATGTTGAGCCAGTTAATTTCCGTTGAATCTCATACTCAGATGTATGGAAATTCTCAAAATCTTCACAAACTAACTCACACATTTTGACTCTGGTTTCAGGCTGGAGCATCACCTTATCAAAGCGATGCTTATAACATGGGGTAAACCATACACGGTTTATATTAGTATAGCGAACAACAAGTTTCGCCAGGTCTATGTGACCTAATGTAATAGGGCTAAAAGAACCCCCTAAAATTCCTACGTTCATATATCCTCGTTAAAACGATAATTATTCAAGCATGCCCAACTCTTCTAATCTCTCTCTAATCGAAGGTGGCATTAATGTATTATTAGATTCTTCCTTAATCTTAAAATCGTTGTTATTTTTACTGCAATATGTATGCACAAAAACATGTAATTTTCTAGTATTATCTTTTGCTTTTTCTATCATCTTCGCTTTTGCATCATCTCCTGATGCATTTCCTTGAGGCCCAAGCACTTCTTCAAGAATATCAGCCGTATTCCGACAATCATTTAATACAGCTTCTAAAATTTTTTTCATTTTTTTTTCACTCATGACAATCTCATTTCTTCTATTTTCTTCTGCCTGTCAGTATTACATAAAGAAGAAGAACAACCAGTTCCCATAGCTGGAGAAGTCTGGTCATGCTTTATGTCTTCGTAAATTTTACAAAAATTTTCTTCTGTCAGTAAAGCACATTGATGCTTCGCTTCGTCCCATTCACCATAAGGACATATACCTACTTTACAACAAAAACCACATTGAACGCATTCAACCATTTTTAGTCTTTCTTTACGTTTATGCCTTTCATACTAAATATAGCCGGTTTATCATCTGAAGATTCAGATACACCATTTATGACGTAATCGGCATCTTCATTAAGCCATACAAATTTCCCTGTTTCAGAGCCATGATATGCCCATCCCTTTTCAATAGCCCTCTGTTTAAGTGCTCTTTCACATATCATATTTACAATAATAATTATGATAGCGCCTATAATACCACCAACAACAAAAGGTATAATCCATCCCATGTTTATTGCCCCTAATTTTTATAATTTTTAACAGGAACATTCCCGTATCGCTCATTTTATTGATTATCTTCTGATAAAAGAGAATTTACAAACTTTCTCTCTATCCATTCATCTATATTAATGTCAATGTTAAAATCACCTTGAGGTAATCCAGCAATATAATCATCCTTAAAAAAATGATATAACCCCAACGCTTTTGATGTATCACACACCCTTAATAAAATCCCTAACGCCAATTGAGAAGGACCAGAACCAGTGTATCCCCAAGCGAATCCATCAGGGCTATGGTTTATAAGAGCAATACTCTCCTCGGCATCTAATAATTCACCATCAAGCCATACATCTCTGGTTTTATATTTTCCTTTTATGTTGATTGTTCTACCTTCTCCCATAATCGCTCCTAATCTTTTGTTTCAAAACGACAAAACATAATGCTAAAAAAACCCAATGATATATAAGGCTGAAAAACAGGTAACGGCACAAGTAATCATTATCAATAAATAACTAATATCCATTTCATCTCCGCTTTTTAGTCTTTATATATACCCCAAAATCATTTGGCTTCTTTTTTATCCATTCCCTCCATTTCTGAATTTTAGGATCGTCCAATAATGCTTCAATCGTATTATATTTTTTATTTAATTCCTTATTTGTAAAAAGTACGTGAATCTGATCCCCACAAGAACAACGTTTGACAAATGGTTATTGTTTCAGCTAATCTAACCATCAAATGTTTTTATCAAGATCATAAAAACTACCCAAGGAATAGCGAGTAGAACTAACAAAACAATAAATTGACATAAAAATATTAAACAATGTTCCATTACGCCCCCGTACTGAAATTGTAACCTTTGTCTGTTGTAAGATGTAAAGCCCGTTTCCTTAATTTATTGGCGAATAGGTTATACACAAACAACTCCATCAAAAGTTTTATTAGCTTTAAAAATAACATCATCAAAACTATACCATTCACCATGACCGTCACCCTGTCCGGTTTGCCTCCAGACCAACCGAGAATGATAATTAATGAATAGCGGCATAAATTCAAGGTTGGTTTTATGAACTTTGCAAAGATACGGATATCTATGATCCATACCAAAGTTATCACCTTCCTCATTTTCTCCGAGCAATACGTTTTTATGCTTACCATCTACGTGTTTCATAATATTCCTTTTGTTAATGAGCCAATTTATAATCTTTATTTCTTACAACAAACATATACCGTTTCTTTACCTTTCTTACATTTTGGTGTTGTATGATGCTTCTCATTATATTTAGGTGGTACCTTTCTGTTGCAAATAGGACATATTATCTCATTCTCTTTTCTGTTCACAATCTTTTCTCATCTCAACCTTCAAAAGTCCTATTCCATATAGATACTCATTAACCGATTTATTTTCTGACTTTACAAAAACAATTACAGAACAATTATCTCTATTTATTAACCAATAAAAAATCGTAAAATCACCAAAGCCGGTACTTCTTTTTACAGTATTCGAATAGATCGAAACTATCTCAGCATCTTTTGTATTAGAATATTTATCGTCAAACTCAAATTTCATAAAATATTCCGGTACAACCATTACTGAAAAGATACGTTCTTTTGTTAAATATATCCCACTGGTTAATTGTGTTTCATACTTTACTATCACATCAAAATTCATTTTCACACACTTTCTACGGGGATTTTCACTCGAGGACCAGATACCCATCCTTGAGCCTTTTTATGCTTGTATTTTTCTGGTACCGTTTCATAATCATTATTGTCTACCTTTAACGAAACAAATTTCTTATCAGGATAGAAATAAAATGCTTGCTTCCCGTAGAATTTAATTGATTGCAATTTTTTAGGAATATCACCAACCATATGATTCTCAATCTTTAATTTTTTCCTTGGCAATATACTTCGATCAGTAACAATATCACCAACCTCAACCTTATTTTCAAAAATCAGACATACAGCAAAAACAGATACACAAACATTTCTTCTTGAAAATCTTTTCGTTCTACTTAAATCTTCATCTCCATAGGTATTTAATAGTGTTACAATCTTACCATCTAAGTCATATTCAACTGTTCCATATGCATCTAATATCTTATGTACCTTAAAAAATTTATTAGCCAAAAAATCTTCTGCATCAAAATTGAAAGTGACATGACTTCTCCCGTGCACTTTTTGTCTATAAAATGGTAAAATCCTATCCCTCTTTTTCATTTCATTTTGCTGCTCAAGCACATCAAGCTCATAAAAAATAAGTTCATCTACTGCATGAAAAAATACATTTAACATACGGCATTCCCCCTTAAAAGTATTTTTAACCTTTCAGGTTTTCTGCTTTTTATATTTCTCCTGCTCAATTTATCATTACATCTACGAATAGATGCTATTCTAACCGGATGAACAGGCAAACGTATTATATGTTCATCTTTCCATTGTGCCCACCTTTTACCAATAACACCATCAACTGAATTTATATGATCCATCAGTTCAACAATATTAAATGGGATCGGTAAGGACATATTAGAATCAATTTTCGGGAAATAATACGGGCCAATACTCCATGTATCCCTTCTGTATGCCCACCCCTCTTTATATTCATCATCCCCACTATGCCACTTGGTATATATTTTTATAAATGTTATTGTATTATTACCACCAATAGCCGTATCAGGATATTTACTTAAAAATTCTTCGGGAGTTTTCCCATACCATCGCTGCATTTGGTATCGCTGAAAAGACGATAATGCTTTTATCTCTTCTGGCTCAGGGAAAAGAGAATCCCTTGCAACACGAAGCAAATAATACTTATCATCTTTACAGGGTATAAGGTGTTCATCCAACAAAAATTTAATTTCCTTCTTATTCACAACTATCCCTAAATAAGTGATTCTACTTTCATTAATAAGTCACACATATCTTCATGAATAGGCTGACACCAGCCCCTAACTTCAACCCTTAATTCACCAGGCATTTTAATTTGTGGCAATGGGGTAAACTCTCCACCATCAAGGTTGCCCAATAATCTTATTGTCCTTTTAAATATCTCTACTACCTTAATTAGATGTTGTACATGGAGTTCTTTCAATGAACTGGCAATACCATTTTTAGCCGTAATAATCTCAAGTTGTTCAGAAAAAACCTCTATTTTACCGGCTTGTTCAGCATTCTCTACCTGCGTTTCTTTCAATAATTCATCGGTAGTATTAAGTACTTCCTTAATGGCTTGCAATTCTTCCGCTAATTTCTTCTTATCGACACGTAAAGTATGAGCTTCATTCGCTAATTGTTGAGATTCGGTAGTCCATTTCTTTACTACATCCTCTTTCTTCTTGATAGTCCCAGTAAACCTTTCTATCTCTTTGCTGAGCGAACATTCAGCATGAGCAGAGCCACCACTATCAGTAGAAACCCATGTCTGATAAGTATATAGAGGATTCTTACAATACTCACACTTCTCAAGCCTTTCTGATCCACGTAATCCAAGCTGCGTTTCTAAATCTTCAATCCTTTTATAACAATCAAGCAATTCTCTCCTAACTTTAGTTTTCTGGACATCCTCTATCTTGCTAACATGCTCATCAGTATTTATTATAACTATTCCAGTAGAATTTCCTAACTCATCAAAAAGAATAGACCCAGGACTAAAAAACAGAACCATCTTACCATATTCAGAAGCCAACTCAATAACTTCCTCAGATAAATAATCTTTAGTATTAAAACTAAACACATCTCCGATTTTTAATGCATCGAAAAAACTATAAACATCTTCAACCGACTTACTTAATTCAGGAATATCTTTAGTCATAATCATGCCCTTTAATAATTTTTTCCCCACGCTTAATACACATATCTAATATAACACGCAAGCCGTGGAAACCATCTCTTATAATGTGGTATATCTCTACCCAAAGTCCCCAAAAAAGAAACTTTAGGATGCCAGTCAATAACCCTACAATAAAATATAAGAATTTCATTTTTTATCCACTATTTCAAATATTGCTTCCCATCCATTTTCAGAGAGTTTATATCCGTAACTGTAAACAGCATCAAATACTAATCCTCCTTCAGTTTTCTTAAACTTACTACCATACCACCTCCCCTGGATCCTAACGAGATAGAATTTCTGATCATCTATAAATTCATTAGTACTTTCTCCAGGTTCAAATTCAACCCTTTTTAACTGCGGGACTTTCACGCCTACACCCATTTTTATTATCCCCTTTATTTTATTCTAAACGCAATATTTGTTTTATTGAACATTTCTTCATCTATAAAAAAGAAAAAACCATTATCAAGTTCAAGCCAACCAATCGTAGGATCATCATCATCACTATTAATACTACGCTCTAATCCTACTGTTTCATGGGTATGACCACCATCCCATTCATCATTTGCCTTTGTCCGTATCCACTTAACCACTTCTCTCTCAATGTCCTTATGGCAAATAACATAAACCATTTTTTTATGTCCATCTTTAGTGCTAGCTTCAAAAATAACCCTGATATATTTCTTGCGATTATTCAATATTTTATCCATTGCCGTAGCTACAGCACCATGCTCAAATTCACAGGCACCCATATAATCAAAACTAAATATCTGACCTATAACTTCCATAGCATCATCAGATATCCCACCATTTTTTGCCCCTCCGCCAAACGCCAAACTAGCACCTAATTTTTCTAAATCACCATCTTTTTTATATGGAGACTTCAACCTTTGGATCAAAATAGACATTTTCTTTTCTGTTTTATTCTTTTCCATATTTAACGTATCCTTCTTTTGCCGCCTGTTCAATATCATGGGCCCTGCAAACATTGTACCAATCAGTCCCATCGCAATCTTTAACTACGACAACCCACTCAATATTCTCTTCCAAAGAATATGCTGCACCAGCCTTAATAGCAGCATATGCATTACGGAAAACACCTGGGACAGCACCGAACATTATTCCCCCTCTATCAACTTATGTATTCTCATTTTAGCAACATTCTTAAATTGTTTTTTGGTTCCTACCGAATTAACATTACGAAACCAGTCAATTTTTTGAAAAAACCCTTTGTTATCAGGTAATGACTGAAAATCTTCAGCTTCAATAATACCATTTTCATGACATATAAATTGACAACTAATAGCATCTAATCTATTTATTATTTTAGACATTTGTTCTCTTTCTATAGCACAAAAGACAAATGTGCAATGCTCATACTTTTTATCATAAGCAATTTCAGACCCTGGGCCAATCACCAAAAAAATATTTATAAATATATTATTATTGCTCTTCATTTCTTTAGGGGCAGGGTCTAATGGTAAAATACAATCATCCATATCTTCACGTAATGCCCCTGATATATTACTCATTATGCTCTCTCCTCAGAATGTACAGCATTTAGCCGGTTTTGATGATGATCAAAAAACATTGATAACGGTTGTATTTTACCTTCATGTTTTCCCATCTCATTCCTAGAATAAACCCTTACAATCTGAAATTTAATATTACGTACAACCAAATAATGATCATACGAAGATATTTTCTTAACCTTTATTTCAAGTACATCATTAGAGGCCTTAAACTGATATGGTATTTTATCTTCCCAATCATATTCCCTATAATAAATAATCTTATCATTTACTAACTTACTATCGACAACATTAGTAGCAGGAGTAAGAAACATTTTCACTTTCATATTATGATTCCTTAATATAACAAATATCAGAAACAAATCAAGTTCATAAATTATTATTTATCATCGATACTTATTCGCCTGCTTTTTCTATTCTCTGCTGAATGGTAATCTTCCTTTTATTGGCATTACTCTCTTGATTACCATTTACATCATCCTTGCTCTTTCCTAAATATTCCGGCAAAACACTATTAACGAAGATATTCCACTGATCTGCCTTATCATGCTCAATCCATTCAATTAATTCCCTTAAAACAGCAAATCTTCTACCTGAATTTAAATGTAACTCTTCAACCTTTTTAAAAAACCTCTCTCTAAATGCTGATAGATTAACTATTGCTAACTCAGCTTCACCAATCTCCTTCTCAGCCTGTTCTGCACGAGCACCATAAAATCCAGATAAAGTACCTGATTGCATCAGCCCTTGTACATCTCCACACAACGATCTTACTTCATTAAACATTACCCTATCCCCAATTTCTTGAACCGTTCTTCAGTCCCACTATCTCCAACCCCCCTTGGATTTCTCCAATCACCAGAAGGTCTATATTCAGAAACATCTTCACCATTATTTATCTTCTGCTCAAGAACAGAATATTCCAACGCTGACAAGTCATTCTGCATATACTGGTCCCACCAATTAAACCAACTCAGAAAATCATCTGTAGGTTCGTGGTTATTCTCAATACCTTTTGTCGGATTATCCAGCCCAAATCGAGTTAATTGCAGAACAACATATGTCTGCTTTACTCTCATTTCATACATATCTTTATCAAGCTGAATTCTCATTTCTGTAGAAAAGTCATTTCCACTTCTTTCGGGATGAGAGAGTCGGCGATTCATACTGCTACACATCTCACCAATAACATTTATAAGAAAGTAGCAGTGCACTTCACTAAACTTCTTAACATCTTCCTTAAACTGCTGGTCAAGCTTCTCAAATTCTTCTTTCCAATTGACTCCCATTAATTCTCCCGAGATAATTGTTTTCTAATTGAACTTAAAAATTTGTTATAAACACCAAAAGAGCATAATTCACCAACCTTAACCTCATCCTTGCTTGCCCCATTTTTAATGATCCCCTTTTTAATATCTTCCCATAACTCATCAAATGTTGGGATCTAACACTTTCGTAAGAAGAAAGTATTTTTATTCTCTTTAAAAGATTATTCGGAATTTTTCTCAAAAAATATTCATCTGAGATATTCCATTTTTTAGTGTTCTTTGCTATTATTTCCCCGCATTGTGGACAACCATGAGAATATAAAGACCTTGGATTTACATTCCATTGATGTTGACATTTTTTACACTGAACAAAAATTTTATGCCTACTATCAATATATTGCCCCATAATAATAATCGACCCATTATGTACATCTTGAATTTTTTTAAAATATTCTAAATGAGTTAATTTTCTCATAATAAATTATAATAACTAAAATTAATTAATTTGAATCATTAATAAATATTTACAATTTTTCTTTATGGTTATTATCCTATATTGGCTAATCTGTTTGCGATTTCAGATCGTGCAGCACCTTTAATAATCTTAGTTTCAACCTGATGAGTTTTCCTCTTTTTCTTCTTGGTATAATCGTGCATTTCATCACTCATATCATCAGCCTGGCCTGAATCAACAAGACGGGTATGCCGACAACTTCTTTCTTGACCGGCTTTTTTCATACACCATCCCTTACAACCGCAGGACGTTGTATCATCAGTATATAAAAGAGTCTCATATCTTGGTTTAGGAACTTTCTTACTGCTCTTAGACTCAAAGTACCATACTTTTGCAATTACCTGTTCTTCTGCCATAATCTACCTCTCTTCTATTGTTTGTAAACGTTTGGCTATATCAGGACGACAATCAGGAAGACAAGCAAATTTCATTTCTTCTGGAAGTTCATTTGTGTCAAGTTTAATATTAATCACAAAATCTTTTTGCTTACTTTCTGAATGAGCAACCCAATACCAACATAGATCTTCATTTTGTATTTTAACACAATGACTGATCCCCATCTCTTCATCACGGACAGATCTAGTCGAAAATTTTAATAAATCATCCATATCATTTATCTGAACCATAAATTTTTCAATGTGATCATTTTCTATTATATGACGACCACTAGTAGTAGTCGCATCTGAAAAATAATGGGCAAGCGAAGTACATAGGCTATATTTTGGCCCTCTCTCTATGATTCTAAAGAAGCCATGAGCATCCGTATGATAATAAATATCTCTTTTAGCTATTCTATTTTTAAAATCTTCTTCTGTGTGTAACACCATTATTCCTTAATATTATTTAATCGTTGTTGAACATCAACTCTAGGTAAACCGTCATCATTCAAATACTCTTTTATTTTATCTGTAAACAATTTCAACCCCTGCCATGTATCAATATGATAACATGTAACATATTGCTGTGATACTTTCGAAGGATCACCTTTTACAATCTTATATTTAGGATTATCAGTAAATACTTCCCGTATCTTTTCGCTTTCTATTTCATCTATTTCATGTTGAGCAACAACTTCCTTAAGGTCTGTTGTAATCCACCTTGCCCAAGTCTCAGGAGGGCGTAATCCACAATCTCCACCAGACCTTACATACTTTTTACCCTCCGGATCAGCATATAATTCATTTGCAATATCCAATGGAACATTCCCACTTACAATCCAATAAGTCCATGCTCTGGTAAACTTAAATTCACACGCACTCCCCAAATAGCCTGCATATTTATATTTTACTTCCCCCTTACCATCTTCCTGTACAATATTAATACCAGCAAGGGTAAGTTCAAGTGTAACAAATGGATTATTTTCCATTCTACCTGCCAAATTACTCATATGATAACCTTCACCATTAGCAGCAAGATATTCTGCACATTTATCTTCTGTCTGCTTTATAAGGCAGGTCTTATGATAATAATGATATTCAGAAGGGGATAATTCATCTCCAGGCTCTACAATATAATCGTCCTGAACCGTTACCCATCCTCTCTCATTAACCTTTAATGTATCATAGCCTTCTTTAGGGGTTAAATCAATATGTTTATCATTACGTATCTGATATTCATTTCGAATAATATAATACGCTAATCTCTGCTTTTTATAATGCTCCCTTACTTCGCTAAATGGTTTACCAACAAAATCGGTTAAATGAATACACCGACTAGGCTGTTCTCGCCTTACAGTATCGACAACATTTTTCATTGTCCATCCCTGCTGACAATAAGCACATAAAGAATGAGCTTCTGGTATCTGAGGCCAACCCATACCATAACTTATAGATGTCGGATATGGGCGTTTATTTGCGCTAAAATCAAACCCATCAGCACGTATCTCTTCGTCAGTTAAAACATCAGGATTTTTAGCAACATCATACTGATGTACTAGTACTGATAATTCATCACAGGTAACAACTGGTTCAATATCCAGATTATCAGCAGGAATAAAATTTATCGCAGTACCACAATTACCACATGTGTCTAAATACCATCTACCTAAAACAATAAATGTACATAACCGTTCTTTATTCTTATAATAAGCATTATGCCGTGCACTCAGCATCTCCTGAAATGTTTCCAGTGATCCAATGGTACTCTGTATCCCATATTTTGTATCGTATACCCTTTTTTCCATTATATATCTAATCCAGCTTCTGTTGGCACTTCAATGCCAACAATTTTTTTAATAGACTCTTTCCACTTCACTTTCGGATGAAATTTAAATTTATTATATATTTCAATAATATTGGGCTCATGATTCTGAAACTGCATTAAACTATCCAATTTACGCAATGTTTCTGTATCGCCATGACCATTCTTTTTGACTCGATTTACACACTGATTCATTTTACCAATCCATATTGAATCAGTCACATAATCTTCGACAGCGGAAACTACCAGATCAATATTGCTATCCAGCATTGGTTCAGAACTGACACTTGTTTTATAACCTGAAAAATATGCAATCTTCAACGATTCAAGTCTTTCAGCAAAAGATGGTGCTTTTGGCTCCCAGAATAATAAAACATCATCACTTATTGAGCCTATCGTAAATCTGAATAATATCTGCTGTTTATAATCAGGTAATAAATCGCATATTTCCTGTATGCATTCCTTATGTGGCTTACTGACTATCAAGAGATCGTTCCCTGCTTTGAGTAACTTTTCGAAAACAATAACTGCTTCCTTAACGTTACTTGGAGTAATATCATGAGTGGTAGGAATCATTATTGTCCCATCCAATTTACCGCGCCCCTTTTTCACTGCCTTCTCTCTAATGCTGCTCTCCTGCCACTTATCGACACTATTATACCCCCGGTTAATAGCACCTTCCTTAGCATAGCAGTAGAGACAATCATGCTCACAGCCTGACTGAAAGTTAATAGAATGACTTGCCCATTCCTTTGTCCCAAAAACTCCCTTATTTTCTTCCACTGTTTCCTCACGTTTTATATTATACTTAAATATAACAAAATAACAAAAAAAGTCAACTAATACAAACTTATATAAAATATATTTCTACAATAATAAAAGCCCTGCCACAAATTGTGGCAAGGCTTCTAAAACAACCGTCAACCGAAAATCTTATTATGTTAAATCTTCATTATTTTCCCAAGGTTGGTCGCTTTCCACTTCTTCATCATCTTCTTCATCGATAATTTCAGCAACAAATCCGTTCGATTCCATTTGAAGATTAAATATTATATCGTGTAATTCCCCAACCATCCTTGCTACTCTTGCACTATTTGACTTTGACTCATCATCTCCTATACCAACGCTAATAATTCTTCCGATATCACCCGTTAAATCTATACCAACTACGATAAAATCTGCGAATGTTTCCTCAAGATGAGTTTTGACTCCTTCCATGTACTCGATTTTTTCATGATCGTAGTCATCTGGCATAGATACCATCCTTTACTTGAGGGCTGCTACTGCTGCATTCAAATTGCTCCTTAAAAATGATAATGGTAAATTGGCGCTTTTTAAATTGGTACTAAAACCTTGATTACTAAAAATCTTACCCATCGCTAAATTGGTAGCAGCAGAAACAACCATATCAAATTGCCTTTTCTTTAAACCTGTGGTTGGTTTCTCTCTCCCTTGTGCTACAAACCTCCTCTCATACGCTTGTCTCATCTTACCTTCTACCGCCCTCGATTTCCTATCGTAGGATTTTGCTTGTTTCTGTATCGCTTCTCTAACTATACGATTAGCAGTTTCCTGTTTAATTTGACCAGTATCTGCCCCTGTTTTTCGTTGTTCTCTTCTGGCGTCGTTAAAAACTTCTTTTGCAAGATTAGATATTTCAGCTCCACTAAAACCTCTCCATGTGTCGGGGCGACCAGATTCGGCCGCTGTAATTGCTACGTTCATAGCATCCCTAACAGCATTTTCTGCAGCAGACCTATTTTCTTTTTCTAATCGTTGGACAGTTTCTATTTGACGTGATTCGGCATCTTTTTGAGCCTTAGTCAATCTTTCAGGAGCACCTCCGGCTCGTCCACCACCAGCAGTTCCACCTCGTCCACCCATATTACTTATCCTTCTCTTTCTTTGATCTTCTTTGCCAAAAAGTTTTTTTTACAATAACCCTGTCATCTTTTAGCTCTTCAAGGAAATTACTAGCATACACTAATACTTTTTCAGGATCAATCCGTTTTATTAATTCTTCATAACCCTTTAAGAAAAAATCCCCAGGTTCAACACCCATACGTCTAAAAAACCCGATAGCAACAATCGAACCTTTAGGAATACCTAAAAAAGAGAATTTATACGATTTCTCACACGCCCAACCAACCGTAGGAATTACTATCTGTCCGTACTCTTGCCATAATTTACCACACCACCGATTACGATAAGTATTCCAAATATTAATGGCAAGCGGCCAATCAACGTATGATGAAAAATCAGGCGATACTGCTCCTTTATATGCTAATACTGCCTTTAAAGCTTTAACGGGATGATTCCACACTGATTCAAAACGATGATCATCCAGAAAAAAATGACAAATACCTTCCTTCTCTTTCGACCTATATTCTAAAAATGGCAAAGATAAATCAATATCATTGACCGATACCTTTGCCATTGTTGGGATTCCATATTCATTCTCTATCGGAAAAATCTTGTCTTGATTAACTGAATAAAAACTCCCCGGTACTTTTTTTAGTCTTAATTCATTTATGTCTTTAGGCATACATATAATATAAAACTCATCTGCCTATTTATTCACATCTCTTATCCTATTTTATATCTTGCTCATTACAATAAATTACTGTCTATGAGTCACCCACTGAAACTTCAAACATACGCCATACAGGTAAAGCACCTGTCTTATTAATAACGATAAGCAAAATCCCTTGCGTATTAGTATCAGTACTATTAATAGGAACATCATACCAACCATTCTCATCGTGAGTGGCACCACTAGAATCATTCTTCTGCACAAAATTTCCATCATTCTTCGATAATCTAACATCAGCCTGAACAATACTCAAACTATCGAGAATATTACCACTTGAATCTACAAACGGCCCCATCTTAATAGGGCCAGAACCATTATTATTAATAACAAAACGACCACCAGTATAATTAACTAAAGGTGGAGTAGCAGGTGGCATGCCACTTAAAACTTCCTTATCGTTAGTTAAATATCCATCAATGCCTTTTGGTGTTACTACTAATCCAAAATCTTCGTACTTATCAACCCTTATGATTTTCATTAAAACCTCCTATGTATAAACATATTAATTTTCTAAGGTTGCGGAACAAATGTACCAACCATTTTCGTCCTCATCGCAAAATTGATATGCACTGCTGCAACACCTTCTTGTGCTAACGAACTTTCTGAAGATTCTGAAGATTCTGACGATTCTGACGATTCTGACGATTCTGACGATTCTGACGATTCTGACGTTGCTAAAGGATAAGTCCCCGTAATATATAAATCTTCACCACTCCCTATCTCATTTCTCCCTATTCCTAATTTATCCCCAAATCTATCTAACAATACAATTGACTGTTTCTCCCATACCCCTTCATTTGCTTCTTCATAAAAATTTGCACTCCCCAACCATCCTCCGGTTTTCAATTTATGAAGAATCTTTACGCTCTGACCACTACTATGCCGATATGTAACAAGTACAACATTCCATAAATCAGGAATCCTAAACGTTTCATCATCTTGAACAGATTGAAATTCAGATATTAAGTCTTGTCTTAATGTCGATACAACAGGAACATCTCCACCTGTCACGTTTATTGAATTACCAACATCTAACCAAGAAGATTGATTCGTAATATCTATCGAGGATTCTGAACTATCGGATGATTCACTTGACTGAGATCCTAGCGGAAAATAAACTCCACCTATCCCATCTCTAGGATTCCCCCAAGGTCCGGTATCATAATCTGTATACGGTGGATTACCTGGCTGTGGAGTAGTTATTCCGACGCTAAGTGTTTCCGCAGCAAATGATTCTTTCGGTGCATCCCATGATGGAGGAGCAACATAAGCCCACGAAAATTGACAATCATTATGAGTATATTCAGGTATAGCAGCATCTCTAAAAACACAATTATCAAATATTAAACTACCGGCACCAGCTTTACTATCCCATTCATAATCTTTAAAAATACAATCTGTAAATGTCATTCCTGGAGCACCAAAAGATGAATCAAACAAACCGTTATCAGTTTGCGAATAAAAACTACACCCCTTTGCTCCCTCGCTACCATTG
>Ga0307376_10000375_pt1 | contig 57605 bp, 93 predicted proteins | sample TR2MG_FD_202536 | JGI IMG/M metagenome (GOLD analysis project Ga0307376, IMG submission 202536) | Soil microbial communities from Risofladan, Vaasa, Finland - TR-2 | ecosystem: Environmental > Terrestrial > Soil > Coastal area > Acid sulfate soil | place: Finland: Risofladan, Vaasa | collected...
GAAGCCGAGAGATTGAGATGTATGAAGGAGAATATATGCCGAAAGATTCGAAGGAGTTTTATTTAAAATATCCGCAAGAAGATAAAATGGGCGCAATGCCTATAATCAATGCTTTATGTAAAGAAATTATATTAGGAGAAAAAAGGGTGAAGTAAACCCCTTTAATTTTTTTTTAAAAAATGACCGAAATAGAAAAAGATAAAGAAAAGAATAGCGAAAGAAATAAAGAAAAGAAGTAAGAATGTTTAAAAACATAACCCTTTCTAATAATTGTCCATATTGCAGGAATCCTTTGGAGAAATACGGAGAAGAAGATAATTATCCTAAAAATAAAAAAACCGTGTTTTATATTTGCCGAAATTGTGGATTTGAAAGAAAGAAATACGGAAAATTAAAAAATGAAATATAATGACAAACAATGGATTCATAATCAATATTGGAATGAGAGAAAAAGCATCAGGGAAATATCCGATGAATGTAATGTATCTCAATCTACAATTTTTTCATATATGAAAAAATTTAAGATACCAAGAAGAACAATGACAGAAGCTAAAAAAGGACAAATTCCTTGGATTAAAGGAAAGAACCATTCCAAAGAATCTAAAAGAAAAATGTCTGAATCCCATAAAGGTAAAAAATTTTCAGAAAACCATAGAGAGAACCTTTCAAAAGCTTTATCTAACGAAAACAATCCTAATTGGAAGGGAGATGATATAAAATATATGGGTTTGCATCGATGGATTGCTCTTAACAAATCCAAACCAGACAAATGTGAAATATGTGGGGAATCTGGTAAATTAGAACTCTCTAATAAAACTGGAAAGTTGATTAGAGATATTGATAATTTCCAATGGGTACACTGTTCATGCCATAGAAAGTATGATATAGAGAATAACATAGAGCATGAATATTAAAAATGACCGTGAAATTTAAAGCTAAAAACCAAGATTTAACACGTTTTTTTGAGAAATGTGCGGCTAAAGGTGTTGTAATAATAACACCAAGCGAAAGAACAACGCGAATGTTTTTCTCACATTTTTACGTTGATGTAAAGAAAGAGACAGAAACCATAGAAGAATTAAACGAAGAAACAAAAGAAACCGAAAAGAAAGAAGTAGAAATTCACAAATTAATCGTGAAAGCAGTCGATGCTGGAGAAAAACGGATGTATATCCGCCATTCTCTTAAAGGTATTGAAATCGAAGAAGAAGGAAGATTAGGAATAACCGATGTGAATTTGATTCTTGATGTTTTAAAAGCGATTCCGAAAAAACGTGAAGTAAGTTTTCTCTATGATACCGAATCAAGATTTTTATTTGTTGAAACAGTAGATAAAGGAACATATTATGGATATAGAGTACGTCAAGCTAATATAACCGAACAAGATCAAACCGCTCTCGCAAATTCCGTTTTGAATGTAGATGGATGGGATAGAATTCATACCTTTGAAAAAGGATTACCGAAAATAACAATCGGCGAAGCATCTTCTCTTTATAATACAGTTATCGAATTTAGAAACGAGGAACTCAGTAAAGTTATAAGCGACTCTGTCAATTTAACGTATGATCAGAATATTAGGATTTCTTTAGAAGATGGAAAAGTGAAATTCAGAAGCGGGAGAGAATCTGACGGTGTAAAGTCCGAAACTGTTATAGAGAAAGAGATTGAAAACCCGATTAAAGTTGATGAGAAAAAGCTTACGAATTTACATCCAATCGTCGATCATTTGTTTGGAAAATCCACTTTTTATTGCAGAATAGCAGGACAAGACGGAGCCTTGAAGTTTTGGATAAAATCCGCAGAAGATAATATAGAATTGAATTTTTGCTCTTCAAGTGTATAGTGCGTTTAAAACGCACTGTTAAAAATGAGGATATATATAGAATATGGATGTCCAAAAGGAGAATGGGGTTGTTCTTCTCCAGCAAAAACGCGAGACGGTTTTTGGTATAGAGGACAAATACAACTTCATATAGATTTACCCGATTTTGATTGTATAAGAGAAATGAGAAGATCTAAAGTATGTGATGATTGTCCTGTAAAAGGAATGGTAAAAGCTGGCAGTGTCACGTTGTGGGATACTAAGGAATCTTGGGAACCACTGGGCGGATATAATTCACAAGAAGCAGAAAGTAGAGCTGGAATCCGGTAAAAATGACTCCAGTTCCAACAGAATATCTTAGAAGAGAATATATATACAAATTAAGCGAAAGATGTAAAGATTGTCCTTATGATGAGATTCTACCAGATAAAATAAATAAAAATCTTAATCCATGTGATAGGTGTAAAAAAAAACGAAACTAAAATTATTGATTGGAAGATTTGAAAGATGTTTTATATGCTGGAAGAAATTTTGGCAAAGAGGAGAGAGTTTAGCATATTCTCTTTATCATGAATCTCAAGGAGATTGTTATGTAGAAACAGCATGTAAAAAGTGTAGTAAAAATAAAAAACTTACTGAAGAAATAATGAGGAAAGAAAAAGAGAGAAAATTGGAGAGAGAATTAGCTATTCAAAAAAACGCCAAAAGAAATAAAGAAGTAAAAGATTTAGGATTAAAAAAATTGAGTTTGTTCAAATAATGTCCGATTCTTTTGGAGAAGAGTATTTTAAAGGAAGAATGAAAGTAGAGCCGAAGCATGAAATCGAAGTTCGTTGCTGGATAAATTCTTTCGGCTTGACAAAGGAAGACACAGTGCTTGATTTCGGTTGCGGGGCAGGAGCGAGAATACATTGCTTTAGAAAAGAAGGAATAAACGCGGAAGGAGTAGAAACCAGCGAATATGCGAGAACGCATGAAATTGGAATGGCAAAAGACCATATTTTAGAAAAGCCTAGTTTGAAAAAGTATGAACTTATTTGTTGCGTCGATGTTTTAGAACATGTTGATGATAAAGAAGCAGAAGAAATTTTGAAAAAGATTTCTTTAATCGGTAATAAAGCCGTAATCGGAATTACGTTTGTTGATAACCAGAACTTTGAAAAGGACGAAACGCATATTAACGGAAAGAAAAAAGAAGAATGGAAGAATATGCTCTTGAAATACTATAAAAGGGTATATAATGTTCCAGCATGGTTTTATGAAGCGGATATGTATTTTATCTGCGTGAGAAAATGAAACTTAAAACTAAAATTCGTAATTATTTAAGAAAGAAACTCTGTGACAAATGGAATAATGTACCTCTTCAATCTGTTATTCATTATAATTTCGATGAGAAGGATGAGGAGGGAAGAAGAAGATTTGATATTAGATATGGAAAGATATTAGAAATTGAATATTTTACTCCTATGTATATTAGTAATAAGAAGCACGATAGAGAGATTAGATACATAATAGAAAATATTATTCATATAATACATAATAAATTTGCGTTAAGAAATCCATTTTATCAATGGAAATTAGCAATTTCTTTAGATCCCGAGACTCTATATAGATTTCAGTGTATAGTAGAGCCAAGTATATACAAAGATCTTATTGAAATATTATCTAATAGAGAAGATATTGAGTCAATTTGTCGAAGTATAGTATTAAAAGAGGAGATAGTTTTCTGGGATTTAGATTCGAAAGAAATTCATATACCGATTAAATTTATTGAGGAGGAATAATAAAATGAATGATGAATTAAAAAAGATTAAGGAATTAGAAGATAAATGGTAAAGATCCGCCTTTTCAATTACGCTTATTTTAACATCTTCGACAATCCGTATGATCGGGATTTAGAATGCCCAATCCTAGTAATTTGCGGACGAGAGGAAAACAAAAACTTTCATACATTTAAAATACCGGGCAGAAAAGGTATCTTTCGACCTCACTTCTTTGTTCTCGACGCAGATTATAATAGGAAAATCTTATCCAATTTATTAAAAGAAGGAGAGATATTAGAATGGGGAGAATGGAATCATCATGCGATATATGATGAAGACGAGAAAGTTTTGGTGGTTTATACTCAATTTCCATATCAAGTTAAAAATGTGAAGAAGAGATTTATCAATACTTACCAAGCGGATATTAATTACGAAGATCTCTTTATAATGATGCTTGGATTAGAAAGCGGATATTTTGAATGTCCAGATAAAGAATGGATTGAACCAGAAGAAATAAAGCCTTTACCAGATTCGGAACATTTCTATGTAGAATCACGAATTATGGTATTTGATATAGAAACGCGATGGTTTGATAAATCTAAAAGATTTAATTTGGATAATCAGGAAATTATCAGCATTGTTGCGTATGATAATTATGAAAATACCTATTTTAGATTAGAATGGGATAATTATGAAAAATCTTGGACAGAGAGAGATTTTGTTAAGCGGAGATTTATTCATAAAGATATTCCACTCTATTCGTATCAAATAACAGAACATTGTAAATCCGAAAAAGAACTATTGATATATTTCTTTGAATTATTTAAAAAGAGATATGATGGAGAGCTTGGATTTAATTCTCATGGTGGAATAAAACTTAAATCTGTGAAGGCAAAAACAGAAAGACGCTGGTCAAATGGATTTGATGAACCAGTTGTGTTCAAGAGAGCGATGAAAAACGGGTTAGAAAAAGAAATGCAACAGATGTCTCCGCTTCCGATAATGAAGAATATTTACGGGAGATATTATGGCGTTTATACGAGAGGCAAAGGAGAGAAATTTGAAGTCGTGGTAAGAGGATTAACTCCGCTGGATTTTCATATAGCCGAACCGTTAATGAAATATACGGAAAAATATAGAGATTTTTTTGGAAGAAAACTTGATAATTATTTGCGGTATTTCTCTAATTTTCATAAAGTAAAGCATACAGGATTAACAGTCGCAGAACTTAAGAAAGTGGATTTACAAAAAGAACTATATTATAATAAAATCGATGTTGAAGGAACGTTGTTTCTTGATTATAGATTCGGGTTTTCGAGAGATATTTTTGATTCTGTGGCGTTAAGTTTAGTAAAAGGGATTGATATTTTATCCGCTACAAAAATTCATAATTTCCTTACGTTAAAAGAGAGTAAGGATTACTGCGTGTACGACACGAAAAGTCAAGTCTGGGATCGGAACTTATGGCAAGGATGGCTGGAGCAGAAAAAAGATGAATACGGAATCATTATGAAGAAAAAGAATAAAGCTGGTGGATACAATGTGCCGATGAAACGGGGATCACGCGAGTGGTATGTACTGTTTGATTTCAGTGGATTTTATCCAACTTTAGCGTATTCTTCTAATGCGGGAATAGATACCCTTATTCAAGTGAAACGGGAATTCAAAAATCATTACCGAGATAATAAAGGAAGGCGCTGGCATAAAAGTCAGTGTATTATTACCCCCGCTGCCCCATTTAGAAAAGACAAAGAATCAATTGAGCGCAGGATTTGGGGAAAACTTTTAAATATTAAAAAACAGTATAAGAAAGATTATGAAAAAGCTTTGGAAGAATATAAAGATCCGAATCATCCGATTGTTAGGTTATATTATAGTAAAGTCTATAATCTTAAAGGACGGTTGATAAATAATAAATATGGCGCAAGCGGAAATAACGGATATATTGCAAAGAATTACGCGATTTATAACGTGATGCCGACATTAGCACAGTGCTGTATTAAGGGAATTGAGAAAGAATTTCTCCCGCAGATTAATTATAATCCGTTGTTAGGTGATACGGACAGCATTGGAATTGAACTGAAATGCGATAATTTAGAGGAATCTATAAAAGAAGCAGACGATCTTACGCCGAAACTCAACAATTTTATTGATATGTTTTTGAAGCGGGAATTTAACATTGATGAAAATATAGTTGAGATTGGATGGGAAAAAATCGGGCCGAACTTTTACGGACATGCAGCGAAAAATTATGCAATGGAAGTATGGGTGGAGGATGGAAAAAAACTTCCTGAAAATAAGCGGTATATTTTATATAAAGGGTTTGAACTTAAGAAAGCGAATAGATCGGACTATACAGAACTAATTCAGAAAATATTTTTGGATATCGGACTTCATGATAAAAAACGGGAAGAGCAGATGGAGAAATTAACAGCTTTAATCCATCGAGTTGAAGAAGTATTTAAACATCCGAAGTATTTGGATTGGATTAAAATTTGTTCGCGTATAAATATTCAAAAACCATTGAAGGAATATGTTAAGAATTATATTAATAAAAGATCGGCGGAATTTACAAACGAAACGATTAAGACTGATTATGGCGAAGGAGATAACGGATTTCTTGCGTATCTAAACTTGCCGAAAGTTGGAGGATTGAAGCAAGTATGTATGTTTAATAAGAAAGATATTATAAAATTACGGAGATTAGGATACGAATTGAATTATGGAGAACATAAAGAAAAATTCGTCGTGAAAAAATTGAATTTGCTCTTAAAAGATTTAGGAACGGATTATTACAGCCTTCTAAGAAGAAGCCAGATAAAAGATGTGTGTGTGTTATGAATTGTCTTAGATGTGGGAAAACTTTAAGTAATCCTAAGAGTGTGGGACAGAAATACGGGCCGATTTGCTGGAAAAAAGAAGGAAAAAAAATTGAAAAAGAAAAAAACATCCCGAAAGAAGTATGCGTACTATAAAAAATGCCTCACTTGAATAGGATATTTTTAGAGATCGAAGAAGAGACGAATTTAAAATAAGAGTAGAAGCTTTATACTCTTTATTTTTGATAGGCAAAATAATCCATCTTTTCCACACCATACTATAAAGAGGCGAAGATGTATATCCGTTAACAATCTTTAACAATGGTTAAAAAAATACCAATGGTGACTAAAAAATGACCAAAGAAACCAAATATTACTGCGATATATGTAAAAAAGAAATATCTAATTTTCAGAATAAATATTATCTCAAGTTAAGAGGAGAATGGCTTCCAGCAGAATTTAAATACGAAATCGAACATATCTGCAAAGAATGTGCTATGATAATATATAATGCTATAGAAGACGCTCTTGAGAATCGCTGGATTTAAATTAGAATCATCCGCTGAAGTTAAAGACCATTTTTCCGATATCGTTTATTTTCAAGGATGTTCACGACACTGTAGCTATTGTTTTAATCCCGAATTAATCCCTTTCGACGCTGGATATGATATTAAAATTTCGGAAATTATATCTTCACTGTCAGATTTTTCCGACGTTGTTGTATTAACGGGAGGAGAACCGCTGGAGCAAGAAATGAATTGTCTTTTCAACTTAATATCACATCTAAGACAAAAAACGACAAAGAAAGTTGTTTTAGAAACAGCCGTCATAACAATATACGACTATCTAATTTACAAATTATGTCATAAAGTCCTCCTCACATTAAAAACTTTTGATCCGCCGAAAAAGAAGCATTTTGAAATAATAAACGGTGGAGATACGATTATTCCGTGCGTTGTAATCGGGCATCCTTGGTTTGACTGGCACGGATTTAAAAAAATCTTGCGGAGAATTAAAAAACCGCTGTATTTCCGTCATTATAATGGTATCCCAAAAGATTTTACTAAAATATACCGTTTAGCGAAGAGTTATAAAGTTCAATTAAGAAAGTTTGATAGAATATGTCTATAATAGAACTTTTTAAGGAAAAATTCGGCGATAATTTTATAATAGAGGATAGAAGCTCATATAAAGATATCGTGATGTCATATTGCTCTTCTATCCATTGTGCTATATTAAGAACGGAAGATCTTGAAAAGGCGAAAGGTAAGATGAATTGGAAACCGTTTTCGTTAATCACAACGAATTTTAAGCATGATTATTTACAAACGGATGATACATACGGATTTTCGACGGTTTATATTAAAAAAGCCATAGAAGTCATTAGTCCGTATGAATATGCTATATATGAAGATTATAATAAAGAAAGCGGGAGAAAAAACAAAATCCTTGCGCTGAGAAATCAGGATTATACAATAATTATAGCTCCACGCACACACAATAAAGAATTTGACGGTGATTTTGAATTTGCAAAAATGAAGGATTATTTAAAAGAAGTGCCGAAAGACGTGTTCGTGCTATAGTAGAATTAAATCCTAAATTCATTGAAGAAATAAAAGAATATGAAACAATAATCTGTTTAATTTCTGGAGGTTATCATTCTACAACATCTGCTTTGTTGCTTCATGATTATGGATTTAAGAATGTAACTTTGCTTCATAATAAAACTTTCTTAGAACTAAAAGTAAATATAGATTTAATCAAAAAAATACGCGAAATTACTGGATATCATTATATAGAAACAACACCTAAACATACCGAGAGGATTGGTGATATAATTAAAAAATCTTTTGAGCAAGTAGAGAAAATTGCGGAATATATAAAACTAAGAAAGCAAAATTATAGAGATTTTATTGATTGTTGCAGAAAATTAAAAAAGGCTCCTTCGCGTCGTTGGTATTTAAAAAATATAGATATAGAAAATACGGTAATTATTTCTTCGTTATGTCCTTTTGAAAGCTGGAATCGGAGAAGATGGCTTAAAGAGTTAAAAGAAAAAGACACTTTTATACGTTTGCATGGAAAAATGGGTTCAGTATATTATGCTTACCCTTTTAGAGATATATATTCTAATGAACCATTTAGAAGATATTTAATTATTAAAGAAATATTTCCAGAACATTCTGGATGTATAATTTGTCCTATAAGAATGGCACACATGATTGTTAAAAACGATTTTTATGACTGTCCCGATTTGCGGTTTTATGAAAAGATAAGCGGAAAGAAGTTTCTTGTTTATATAAAAGAAAAACCTAAAGATCCGTGTGTTTTATAAAAAATGAGAAAAATAAAAATTGAATTTGAGGCTCCTTATTGGTCTGACTCTCTTAGAGAAGAGTTTATGCAATATATTATACATAGTTGCTCAGATTATGGTTTTAGACCAAGAGGAATAATCAAAGAAATTGATAAAGACAAAGAAGAAGAATTCGTAATTAAATGGAATTAAGTATTAATGAGTAAACTCATTCTCGGCGACTGCATCGAAAAACTCAAAGAAATCCCAGAAAATTCCATAGACGGAATAGTAACTGATCCTCCTTAAAAAAATAAGCACTGTTCCTTATTTTTAGGAATTGGTATCAGTTTTATGGAGAAAAAATGGGATAAGTTTGAGTCCAACAGAGAATTTCAGTTATGGACTACTAAATGGGGTAAAGAGGCGTTAAGGGTTTTAAAACCGGGCGGATATGCATTTGTATTCGGTGGATCACGCGTGTATCACCGCATGTTCTGTGGTATCGAAGACGCTGGCTTCAAACTTAAAGATTGCTTCTTTTATCTCTATGTTTCGGGTTTCCCTAAATCTCAAGACATCGCAAAGATGTTCGATAAATATTACGGTCACGAAATAAAATTAAACAAAAACAAACTTATCGTATCTCCAGACGGAAAAGTCTATAAAGAATCATCCGAACTCGGAAAAGATAAATGGCAAGATGTGTATAAAGTCGCCGATAGAAAATTTCTTTCCGACGAATCTCAATGGTATGCTTACGAACCGACTTCCGAAAACGCTAAAAAATGGAACGGATATAAAACCGCAATCAAGCCTGCCTACGAACCAATCGGATTATTCCAAAAGAAAAAAGACGGCACATATATCGAAAACATTCTCAAATGGGATGTCGGGGCGTTAAATATCGACGGTTGCCGAATCCCGATTAATGTTGATATAGAACCCGACAATAGAATCCGCGAAACCGACAGAAACATCATACGAACCACAACAGACGGCACATCCATGTTTTTTGGCGAAGATCGGAAATATTTAAACCAGCTTTACGAACTAAAGGGGCGTTATCCGTCAAACATCATAATTGATGAAATGATGGCGGAAATAATGGATGCAATAAGCGGAAATAAAAAATCCGTAAGAAGTCTAAGAAAAAAAGAAGCATCTAAAAGTGGATCTATTTACGGATTTGCAGATATGACATCCAAATACGATAATGTCGGTGGATATGACGATTCCGGCGGACTTTCAAAATACTTTCAGAAAGTAAAAATTTCAAAATACGGAAAAGATAGAAATATCTACGGAGAATACAAAAACGAAAGAGAAGAAGGATCTCCGAATTATAATGATGACGGAGGACTAAGTAAATATTTCCAAAAAATCAAATTCCACGCGGATGTAAACCGCCAAGAATTAGGCTCAGATACAGTCTTTAATAAAGATAATTGCGGATATCAACCACCGAAGGAAGGAATTTCCAATTATAATGATGGCGAAGGATTATCAAAATACTTTCATAAAGTTCCTTTCCGCTACGTTCCGAAAGCTTCAAAAGGCGAGCGAAATTTAGGACTTGAAGATATTACTCCGAAGCCACGCGATACTTCGCGGACTAAACCAATAGACAATCCGCAAAACAGAAACAATCCCGTTAAAAACTTTCATGGAACTGTCAAACCAATCAAGCTTCTCTGCTATTTAATCCGTATGATTAGACCGCCAACGGATAGACCTGTGATTTTAGATCCTTTTCTTGGCTCGGGGAGCACAGCAATAGCCTGCAAGATAGAACAATGCGACTATATCGGAATTGAGATGAATCCCGAATACATGGAAATAACCAAGAAGCGTTTAGCTGTTCCGATTAAAAATTTCCAAAAATACACAGACACCGAAATAAAACATGCTGACGAAGAAAATCAAGCACGACTAACCGATTTCAAAGGATGGTTGTGAAAATCCTAAATCTGTTTGCGGGTATTGGGGGAAATAGAACCCTGTGGGGAGAAGAACATGAGATTACCGCTGTTGATAACAATTCTCGTATAGGTTTTATTTATAAGAAAAGATTTCCTGACGATATTGTAATTGTAGCAGACGCTTATTTTTTTTTAGAAAAAAATTATAATGAATTTGATTTTATATGGGCTTCTCCTCCTTGCGAAACGCATTCTCAAATGAATATGTTTCCTAATATTCCTCCAAGATTACCAGATCTTCGATTATATTCTATAATTCTCTTTCTAAGAAAGTGGTTTAAAGGAAATTGGATTGTAGAAAATGTAATACCATACTATATTTCTTTGATAAAACCAACCGTAAAAATTTCCAGACATTATTTCTGGAGTAATTTTCCTTTAAAAAACAAGAATTTCAAAAGAGATCCTTTTATCGTATTTAAAGATAATTTAAAGAAAATAGCGTTTGAATTTCAGGTTGATTATGACTTAATACCTTCGGATTTACGAAGAAAAGTACTGCGAAATATGATAGATCCAAAGACTGGAAAGTATATCTTAGATTCTATTACGAAGAAAGACAAAATAGAAGATTTTACCAAATGGATTTGAAAAAATGACAGAAGATATAGATATATATACATATCGGACGCTTCCTTGGTTATCAAAATCAGCTCTCAATGGATTTGATTTCTGCGAGCGTTTATTTAAATTTCGTTATATTGATAAAATTGATGCTCCATTATCTCTCGAAGGTCACACTGGTGTCAATTTACATCTTCTTTACGCAAAATTTTTCAAGATTTTAAATTATCCCGAACTCGCTAAAATTCCCATTGATTATACCAAAAATATAGAAGATACAACCATTTATCACTATATTTATTCAACCGCAATGGAAATGATTCCGCCCGACAGCAGAACTTATAATCCTTATAGAATATTAGTCGGAAATTTTTCATTAATAGAAGCGGCACATTGGATTGATCTTAACCGCAAATATAAAGAAGCATATTCAACAGTTCTCAAATTTTTTATTCCGCGAGAAATTGAAAGTTATGCGGAATGCAAGGAATTGATGCTATACGGCACGAGAGATAGAGTTGATAATCATGAAGACGAGGATAAAATTCGGATTATATACGATTATAAAACGCATAATGTCCCCATAGCAGTACGAGAACAGCGGGGTTATGATCCAGGCGATTCATACTCGTGGAAATTGCCAGTCAAACAAAATCGTGAGCTTCATTTTTATATAATATTGGATATGGCTAAAAGAGGATTTAAAATAGATCCCGAACTTATACAATACTGCACAAATGAGCGGTATTTTGGAACAGAACCGCCAAACACTAAACATTATTTTTACGACAAAGAAGGAAAACCTGTAGATTTCCGAGATCTTTATAGAATCGGAATTATATATACGGGAGATGATAATAGACCTTATGTACCGAAGAAAAAACCACATGTTGGTTCTATGCGCTCCGTTTTCAAATGGATTAATAAATTAAGAACCGTCATATTTAACGGTGGCCCGTATAATAAAAAGATCAGTTATTTCAAATGCAAATATTGTCCCGAATTTCTTCAAAATATCTGCTTAGACGAAGCAGAAAGAAAGTTTATATTCTGGGAAAAAAGTGAAGAATCCGAAGAATCAAAAGAGGATTAAGAACTGCACAAAATGTGGCAGAGAATTTCCTGCCACCATTGAATATTTCCACAAACTTAGAGGTGGATTAAGAGCTACTTGCAAAGAATGTAGTATAGATTATAGTAAAAGATATGGAAAAGAAAAACGTAAAATTAATAAACAATATTGGAAAAACCATACTCCTTTTAATTCTAATAAAATGAAAAGATGTTGTGGTTGTGACAAAGAATATCCCAAAACAAGAAAATATTGGAATAAAAACATTTGTAATAAGGATGGTTTAATTAATTGCTGTAAACGCTGTAATATGATAATAAGAAGAATAAATACATCTGATATCACATTCAACAATCGCAAAATGACACTTCAAGATTTCTACCATCACTGGAAACAATGTGAAGGTTGTTGTGAGATCTGTGGTACAAAGCTGGAATTATTTACATCAGAACGTGTCAAGATTGCATGTATTGATCATGATCATAAAACCAATAAATTTCGAGGAATTATATGTAGAAATTGCAATCTTATACTTGGGTGTGCTTCTGATAATTTATTGATATTATTTAAAGCATGTAAATTCCTATTAAAATGATAGATATTAGAAACTTTTATAAATTGTTTATTGGTAATAAAGAAACCTGTATTATCTGGAATGAGAAAGAAAACTCTTGGAAAAGAGGATTTTTTAGGATAACTAAAAATCTCTTGCTAAAACATTTAAATAAAGAAATTGCTATTGGATCATATCCAATATACAAAAATGATGGAAATGAATATTCAAGATTTATTTGTATAGATATTGATGCTCATGAAGATAAAGAAGGAGAGATAGATATAAAGACTAAAAAAAATCAGGAAAAATTTGTAAGATATTTATACTCACAAAGCCATATTTATTTGGATCTTTCTAAATCATGTTTGTTAGTTGAAGATTCTGGTGGAGGTTATCACATCTGGATAATACTTAAGGATAAAACACCTTTATTAGATGCTGGAAAGTATATATATAAGATTAAAGAGACATTATTTAAATTAAAAGATAATTTCTGCGAAGGAGATATAGAGTTTTTTCCGAAACAATATATTTTAGATCATCTTGACAAAAATATAGGAAACGCAGTAAGACTTCCTTTAGGATATAATTTTAATAGAAAAAATAATTGTAAAATTATATGTGGAAATATAGAAAATATAATTCCCGCTGATTTGTCTCTAATTGTAAAAAATATATCTATTGATGATATAGAAAAAGTAAATGCGATTCAAAAACCCACAAAACCACTGCAAAAATTTTCGGCAAAAGATGTTTCTCTCGGTTTACACTTCTGGCTTGAGTTCCCAATCCGTCCTTGTTTTAAGCGGATTATTACGGGAGAAACCCAATGTCATGGAATAACGAAAGGGCATAAGATGCGGATTGCATTAGTCCATGAATGCAGTTATTACGGAATGCTGATAGATATGATTATAAGATGTTTTGAAAATCAATCGGATTTTGATAGAAATAAAACAGAAAAACAAATAAAATCCGTCGTTAAAGACAGCGACTGGAGATATAGTTGTTCTTTAATTAAAGAAATGGGTTATTGTTTTCCCGAATGTGATCGTAAAAAATGACCGAAAATAAACCTTGGTGGGAAACTATAATTCCGATTAATTTCCCTTTTAGACTAATACAAGAATTAATTGACGCGTATCCTAAAGAAAAACCGAATAAAGTATTTTGGTGGTATAGAAAATCCGATTTCGGATTATACCTCATAAAATCTATATATGATATTCCAGAAGACGCAGAAGATCCTAAAACAAAGAAAGAATGGCGCAAACTCATCCCATTTTTTAAGAAATTATTTCCTACGGTAACTGAAGATGCGAGAATTAAGCATAACGTAAGGTTTCTAAGTGCTATGGAGGATTTGCCACAGGAAGATTATTATTTTATGAGATACGTGGCGTTTAAAGCACTTGGAAGTCCGAGCATAGAAGATATTGATAATATGAATTACAAAGATTTTTTAATACTTTACGGATATATGATGGGAGAAATTTATTTACGAAATATAGGAATAACCTTCATGAAAGGAAATATTTTAAACGAAATGAATAAAACGGTTAAAAATACGGGGCAGATGGTTACATAATGACGAAGAAAACAGGAACAATTTATATTTGCGATATTTGTAAAAGAGAATTTTTAGAACGTTTATCCACTTGTGTTGTTTGTAAGAAGGATTACTGTAAATACTGCTCTATGGATATTGGTGTTAAAATTATCAAGATTGAGAAAGATCCAAAATATCATTTTGCAAGCTTTATAATTTCTTCAGAAGATCGTGGTTTATATATTCATATCTGTAAAAATTGTACAGAGGAGATAGAAAAGAATTTCGATACTTATATATATAATTTTATAGAAAGATACAAATGATTATCATCGATATACACGAACCTCAAGAAGTTTTCGATGCTTTCGACATTGCTGGCATCCATTTTGAAACCGCCAGTTTGATTGTCGGTGATTTTACAAATGATAAAGGCACATTTATCGCAGAAAGGAAAGGATTTAACGACTTCTGGGCATCAATGATAGATCGGCGGATTTATGAGCAAACCGCAGAAATGTATGCTCAATATAAAGCTAATAGATATGTATTCGTAGAAGTAGGCTCTTTAGCGGAATTATCCATCGATCATAACGAAAACATAAACTGGATTTACTCTTTATTTGGTGTAATCGAAAACTGGGAATGTAAATTCCGCGAATATATAGATTTAGAAGATCTCGCCAGAAAATTAGACGCTTTAGACAAACAACTCGGAAAAGAAAAGAAACTTCGTGAAAAACGACTAAAATTAAGCAAATTAACAGTTGCTGAAAGAATGTTAGCAGAAGCTCCAAGTATCGGATCGGGATTAGCTAAACTTATAATGAAAGAATGTGGTAATTTTGTAACTATGCTGATGGATTTATATGGAGAACAGGAACTTTTAGATTGTGTTAAAGGAATAAGGAAAAACGGAAAAAGATTAATCGATCTAAAAGCGGAGTTGGAGAGAATACATGGGTAAAAAAGTATATCCTCTAACATGGAGAGGAAGACAGGTAATTGGAAAAGTATATGTTGATGATTCTATTATTGAGGCGTGGATTAAAAATAAAGGAATAATATTTGAGCCATGTTGTCTTGCCGCACGATTATTAATAAAGAAAGACGAAAAGGGAAATTATAAAGACATTGAGATTTTAGAATTTTCCTTAATTCCTCAAAGCTCATCTCCATGTAAATGTAATTTAAAAGAGTTAGAATAATATGAGAAAGAAAAAAAGAATTATCAGAGATTTAAACTATCTTAAAGACATGATAGAAAAATTATATCCAGCCGTTTTAAGAGGGTTTATATATGAAGCAAGAATGTGCAGTGGAATTACAAAAGAACAATATAAGAAACTTGTTGCTTTCTTAGAAGGGGGATATGATTATAATAACATTTTAGAAGAAATTAATACTGAAATATATCTTTTATTCAGGAAATTTAAATGAATGATTTCTGGAATGAAATCTATTTTAACATAGAAAAACTCATCGGAGAATCGTTTAGAGAAGCACGATACCGCAATGACTTCTACAAATTTCTTCTAATCAACGGTCATACAGGTTCGGGAAAAACAATAAGTACGATGAAGAAACTCGAAGACGACCAGTACACATGGATTTATTTAACAAGTTTCCATCAAAACATCACAGATAATCTAATCATGTCAACACTTCGCCATTTCGATTTCATTCATTTACAGAGTCGGCGGATTTTATGTGAATTAAAATATTATAGAGAAATAGCAGAAAGGGGCGTTAATATCCGTCCGATCTGCGAAAATATATGCATATTAAAAGAAACTATTTGTCCTTATTACAAACGACGGCGGGAGTTATACGAAAAGCCAAAATCATGGGCAGGAGTTCACCATCACATCACGAGTTTTTTGCCAGATTTCTTTGCAATGTGGAAAGATAGAAGGAAAATCCACGATTATTATGATGTAATGATTATAGATGAAAACCCGATTGGTGTTTTCTATGATATGAAAATCGCAGATCCGAAAATATTAAGAAGATTAAAAGTAAATGTAAATCAAGTAAATCCAGACCACAAAAATACGAATTTAGTTGTCGAATTTCTCGATTATCTTATCGATTGTTTTCCAAAAGATAAAAAAATAGATTACAATATCCTTTTTGACTATTTCAAAAATATAAATTTCGAAACTTTTTATGATAACTATCAGGAAAATCTTGTCGAAAATCTAAGAAGCGGATTAATAGATGTAAAAGATATTCCGCAGGAAGATTATTTTGAAATATTTTCTCTTATGCATGCGAAATTAGAAAAGGATAAACTTCCATATATGATTCTAAAAACGAATAAAGGAGATATAAAACGGAGAGCTTATTATTTAACCATTTTTAAAGATTCTCCGCTGGTAAATGCCCCGCTTCCGATAATAGGGCTTGACGGAACCGCAAACATTGATATATGGACGACCTTAGTAGGAAAAAAACCGCTGATATTAAATAAAGAATATAGATATAAAAATCTCTATATGCTCGACACAAATGCGAGATATCCGCTTACAAGCTGGATTAGAGGATATAAAATAAGCAGTACGGGAGAAAGATTATGCAAACTAACAGATAAAATCTGCGGGATTAAGAAAAACGATGTTCTAATTGCCGCAACAATTCCCCTCACAAAATATATTAAAAAAGAAATAAAAGCCAAAAATGTTCAGTATTGCCATTTTTATTATTTACGAAGCCGAAACGATTTTTACGAGAAAAGCGATACTCTAGTAGTAACATGCGAGCCAAATGTTCCACCATTCCGAATTGAATGCGTATCTAAGTTATCTAATTGGGATGAAATGATATGGCGACAGATTTTTACGCAGGAAGAAATAGTTCAATCTGTCGGAAGAATCCGCCAAGATAAAGAATTTGCTCCTAATGGAAGGAAGAGAGAAGAGCGCGAAATTTTTATTTATCCGTTTGCGATTTATCCGAATGGTGATCTTATATTTAAAGAAGCAAAACTAATTTCCGAAGAAGAATTAGTTTTTTATATAGAAAATGGTAGATTTTTAGCAGAGAACTTCAAAAATAAACTATTAGAATATGAGTAAAGACAACAATCAGGATATTTTAAGTTATTTAAAAAAAGTCGGAATAGCGAGAGAAAAAGGCGGGGCTTTATATGAAGCCGATATATTTCCGAGCGCAACGGTTAAAGCTGCATCGATAAAAATGGCGGGTATGATTAATAAAGTAATGGAGGCTAAAAACGTCGAAGCTATAACAGTTCCTCTAAAAGATCTTCCGCGCTTATTCGGAGTAAATGTTTTAGAAGCGGAAAAAGATGGAAAACCCCCAAAATTTAAGAAATATGTGAGAGAGAGATTAAGAGCGAGAGGAATTCAAGTATCATATTCTTCGCGATATGGTTTAGTAGATTTTATTAAAATTAGACAGAAAAAGTATTAACTTTTAAAAATGAATATTTTTCTCTTTATAAAAAATGTCTAACTTATTCTTTAAAATAAAAGCTTGGATTAAATGTAAAGTTTGTGTAAGACGTTGCCATTGCAATTATAAAATTGTCAAATTAACAAATACTTGTCCAGCATTTGTGAGAGGTAGAAAACAATGTCGGCATTAGATCTAGAAAAAGAAAAAACATGCTTTTGCTGGTGTAACGAAAAAACATACAATCAAAAAACATTAATCTATCCGTCTTTGTTTTGCCAGACCAATTGGAGATACTGTAACTTCTTAAATAACGAATTGGATGAGTAGATGTCTAACAAACTTAAAATCTTAATGTGCAGTGATGATCCAGATACAATCCTTTCGTACGGTCTATTAAGCAAAATGCTGATAGACGAGATTCATCCTTTCTATGACATCCATTATGTTTCACTGCAACGTCCATACGGTGTTCCAATTAATCGGGAAGGAAAATATATAAAATATGCGGGAAAATGCAGGGAAGAGAGAAATCCCATCAATCTTCCGCGTGTTATGAACGAACTCCATCCCGACATCTTTTGGACTAATTTTGACATTCAACATTACGAAATCTTTCATAACAATAACTATGTGCCGAAATCTACATCATGGTGTGGTTGGGTTCCTTGGGACAATGAAGATTACGGTCAAATAGGAAGAGCAAAAGCAGTTCTCCGAAACGTTGATGTAAAAGTAGCAATTTCCCAGTTCGGATTTGAGTTTATGAGAAAACACGGCATTCCGATAGACGCATGGATTTATAATATTGTAGATACCAAAAATTTCTATCCAATATCTCAAAATAATAAAAATTTCCGCAATTTTAAAAAAAGCAAAAATTGGTACAATAAAGAAAATAAATATCTTTTATTCGTCGGCAGACCTAATTGGCGTAAAAGAATTCCGCATATGTTCGGTATAATGAGAGAACTTAAGAATCGCGGGAGAAATGATATAAAACTAATTCTTCACAGCAATGTAAATGATAGTGGAAGAATAATAAATATCCCCGAAGTTTTAGATGCATTCGGACTATGGGATACTGTCATTGCAACCGCTTTTCCACATGATGAGGGAGTTTCTAAAACTGACCTACGATATTTATATAATATGGCAGATCTTTATCTTGCGACACATGCAGGTGAAGGTTTTGGAATGCCGATAGCAGAAGCTATGGCATGTAAAACACCCTTCATAGCTTCGGATTTCTGCACGACACGTGAATTTGCGGGCGATTTGGAGAGAGGTTTTCCAGCCCCTATCTACTATCCGAGAGATCCGCAGGGAAACCCTATTTTAGACGGTGGAGTTATGCGCCCATATCCTGTCATAGATAAATTTGCCGATATTATAGAATTTGCTCTGGATAATCCCAACAAATTAGAAACGATGGGAGAAAAGGGAGCCGAATGGGTAAAGCAATGGTGTAGTCCCGAAGTAACTGCACACAACTGGCGGCAAATATTCGACTCTTTTAACATAAAATATGGAAAGGTGGAATATCCATAATCTCACTTTGTATTCTCACACGGAATAATCCGATAAATATGATCGTCGAATTTTTCGACAAACTTGCAAAAAAATACAACATCGATTATGAAGTCGTCGTTGGCGATAATTCATCTGATGTAAAAACATCAATGCTTTTACAATTAATGCAACCTCCAACAAACGTATATATCAGAATCACTGACCAAGAATTATTTCGCATGGGAATTCCCTATGCACACAATCGCATAGTCTCAATGGCAAATTCTTACAACATCTTTTACGTGGATTCTGACGAATTTCCCGTCTGGATAAATCCTCAATTAGAAGAAATATACAAATACAAATATGTTCCGACAACATTGAGAGCAGATTTCTGCACACCAAAAGAAATAGAAGATATATTTTATGAATTATCCGACGTTTACGATGTAAATCAAATTTTTGAAGTTTTGAAAGGAAAAGAAATCTCACGTCAAGATCGTCTATATAATTGTCGATATGCCAGATTCGAAGGCGTATGTCATTCAATCTTCCATGTTCCGGAGGAATTTAGAAGCAATCATTTGGGAGCTGTTCTATGTCATTGCAGTACTATAAGAGATAAACATAAACGCGATGAATATACTAATCCGATTATAGATGAACAATTTGCCCGCCAAAATATAAATCCGTTTCTTAGCTCATCAACAAACGTTCTAAAATGGGGAGAAGGAAAAACACATCAATATAAAGACTGGAAAGAGTTCGTGGAAAAATGTCGAAAGTAGCCGAAAATTTCAGAATAGAAATTATCCTAGAACAACATACTGGCACTTCTTTTAACTGGATTGAGAGATTCGGATTTTTTGCTAAATCTATTCCTGAATTACGAGCGGCAATCGTTAAATGTTTCAACGAACTCGAAAACTACATAACATACAAAATAGAAGGTAAACTACAACCGCAAACATTGGCGGATATTAAACCAAAATGAAATATAAAGAAATTATTTCGGAACTCGGTAAAACCGTTAGCAAAAGCCTTGGAGAAATAAAATTTGCTTTATATAAAGCAATTATGAAGATAAAAACGGAATATTACCGAAGAAAAGCTAAAAGAATCAACGAAAAGAGACTTTTAATCCATCGAATCAAGAAGACCTTAAAGGATTTCAACACTCTTTTAAAAGAAGTAGCGGATGAGTATTTTCTGAGGCATTAAAATGCCCACTGATTTGAATTCCAAAGAGGATCTTACGAAATATCTCAGATGGATCGGGGCTTCTATCAATTTCATTATAGAAGCTCTCGAAGATAATGGTATATTACCCGACGGAACTAACGAAACGAATAAAGAAACCCTAAAAGAACTCTTAGAAGGAAAAATAGATCTATGAAGTTGGATAAAATAAATTTCCAGTGCTATTTAGAGGGAGATACTGGTTATTCCATTCTTTCCCGTTCTTTAATAGCATTAATGGAATATGCAGGGTTAGATATAAGAGTCGATAATTTATATAGAACCGCAGTCCCAAGATTTGTCCATCTTCAAAACAAAGATCCTTCAAACAGATTCAACATTCTCCACCAGCTAGCCACTGTCAATCCTTTCTCACTGGGATTTTTTACGGTCACTGAGTTTGACCAACCAACATACGGATCTATCTCAATCCTCCGAAAAGCAAAACTTGTTCTAACCGAAAGTGAATTCTGCAAAAGGGTTTTCGAAGAATTTACCGACGCAGAAATCCATGTCATCCACTATCCTCTCGATCCTATGTTCAAACCTGACGGAGTTAAATTTAAATTCAATCCAGAAATCGAAAAATTCGGCTTTAAATTCTTAAGTATTTTCGAGTGGATTATGAGAAAAGATCCATACAGTTTGTTAAAATGTTTCTGCGAGGAATTCAAACCAGACGAAGACGTATGTTTAATTCTACGCGGATGGTCAAAATACGAAGATCCGCGAAAATGGTTAGGTTTAATCGCTAAAAACCATAATGTCTTTTGGCTTCCACAAACAATCCAAAATCTTCCAGCTCTTTACCGTTCCTGCGATGCCTTCATAACCACAACATTAGGAGAAGGTTGGGGACATCCAATATCCGAAGCTATGGCTTGCGGATTAACTACGATAACGCCGAAATCAACTGGAATTTTAGATTACGCCAATAATAACAATGCATTATTAATCCCGACAAAAGAAGTCGAAGTTAAAGATACGCGTTCATATCAAACCGCTGGAAACGAACTCGACACCGAAAGAGGACATCCGTTCGGTCTCATCAAACCTTGGTTTTTATGCCATGAACCCGATTATGATGGAATTAAAAAAGCAATGCGGAGAGCATACGAAAAAGATATGAAATTTATAAAAGGAAATGGAATAAAAATCACGGAGAAGTTTAATTTTCAACATTCACTGGAACAGATAAAAGAGGCATTTGAAATTGATTCTTAGAAAAATCTATAATTACCTCAAATACAAACGATGGAAATATACCTATTTTCTATCTGCTGATCCCGCTAATCCTAATTTCATAGTTTATGGAAGAAGAAATAAAAAAACAAGAATTATAGAAATCTTAAAAATTAATGTCAAATAGACTAGATGTTTTTTTTCCAGAAATCAATGGATATTATCAAGCAGTTTGTCTTTATAATGGATATTTAGATATGAAATGTCCCAATAATAAAGATTCTCTCTGCCTTACAAAGTTAACAGCAAGACCAAGAGAATTCTATCATGAATGGGATGGTAAAAATGCTTGGAAGTGTCCATGCGGATGAAATTTAATAATCTTGTAGAACTACACGTTAAAAAAACAACAAAGGATAAAATTATACTAACTGATGAAATTTTTTGTACTCGTAGTTATCCAAATCATCCGAAAGGTTGTCCAAATTTCTCTAAAAAACCATTATGCCCACCAAACACCGAAAAAATTAATTTAGATAAATATAATGATTATATTCTATTCTATATTAAATTTAACTTCAAAGAATATTATGAACTGCGCAAAAAAGAACATCCTAACTGGACTGATAAGCAAGTAAAATGTGTTTTATACTGGCAGGGCGCAGTAAGAAAGATTTTGAAAGAAGCATTATTTGAGTTTTGTAAAGAATATATATATTACAATAAATACGATCTTTTCTTGTGTGTCTCAGATATCTATGGTTATCCATCTATGGAAGCCGTTGGAATAAATGTATTTTCTACAATGAGATTAAACGGAGTAAAAATGGAAATTAATCCCGTCAACAATATCTATTTAGTATCACTAATATGTATAAAAGAAAGAGAACAAGCAAAATTAATTAATATCCTCTAAAAATGACTGAAAATAGATGTTCATATTGTGGTATGTTCTTTCCTTTACACATGTGGAATTGTCCTTCTCCCGAAGTTACCCCAACTATAAAAATGACCGAAACAAATTTTCTTAACAATATTACTCTTCCCGAAAACAACGGCGGAAAGCATCACCGTTGTCATAAAGAACTTGCGAAAGTTATTTCTGATTTACAAGCACGCGTTAAAAAGATCGAATTTTTCGAGAGAATAATAAAGATGGGTATAGAAAAATCCGTATGGTGTAAATTAGAAAAAGCTCTACAGAAAGTCATAGATCAGGAAGAGAAAATAAAAGAAGAAGAAAGAAAGCTTGAAAGATTAAAATTTGAAGCTTCTACAAATTTTTTTATCCCGATAATTGATTTCTAATGAAACAACTTGAATTTTTAGAAGCATTAATTGATAAATACTATAAAGAAGGAGAGAGTCTTTATTATCCAGCCAATCATGTAGGATATCTGCAAGATTTAGGATGCGGTTGCTGTAGTGGCTCTCTATCCGAATATAGTTTTGAAACTTACGAACAGGCAGAATATTACATTGAAAAACTCAAAGAAGCCGTATTAGAAGGATATAATAGATTCCTAGACGACTGCAAAAAACATTTCGAGAGACTTAAAAATCTTAAAGATGAACAATAACTGGAAAATTTTCTTTCCCTGCATCAACGAAAAACCACTTATAGAAGCCAAAATCCAATGGGGACTTCGACTCGGCTTTGAAATCAGTGTCGCTGAAGGATATCACCCCTCCTATAAAAAATTTAATCCCGAAACTCATCTCAGCATCGATGGAACTACAGAAATATTAAAATCCTATTCCGACCAAATCACATACATACCCATCGGCGAAGTTCCTCACGAAGCATTCTTACGCGATACAGCATACGCAAATTTATCCAAATCCGCTGGTATATGCATCATGTCCGATGCTGATGAGTTCTTTCTCGAAGAAGATCTCGAACAAATAGACGCAATGTTTTCCGCTAACAAAAATCTCAAACTTGTTCTTACAAACTCTCACATCTTTTTAGACAATGAATTTTGCGCTCCTCATGTCCAACGGAAAGACGGAAATCCGATTGAATTTAACAAAGGATTACAAATATGGCATGGACAGTTCCACGAAAGAATTTTTAGATATGATAAATTTTACAGTTATAAAATAACTCCGTTTCTCGTAAACGATTTATATGGGCGTTGTCCGTTTAATCATCCAATTTATTACGGAGAGAGAGAATTACGAGATGACATATATCTGCTTCACTATAAACAATTCAAATTAGCCGAAGCAAAAGAACGGCAGAAGATATATCACGAGCAAGATAATAAAGATTACGATAAAGAATGGAGAGAATTGAAGAAAAACAAAATCCGCTACGAAGGAAAACACCCGATAGAAATCGAGAGGTTAATGAAATGAAATGCCCTAAATGTAAGAGGAAAATGAAAAAGGAATCTCATACAGATATTAGATTTATTCCGCGCATTCCATGGTATAGATATATTTGTTATGATTGTAATTTAATTATTCCGAAAGAAAAAGATATTATTAAATCTATTAAGCTCTTGGCACGAACGAGGCTTAATAGAACCCCAAAATGAGTAGAAAAAACAGTCCCGCAAACAAGAAAAAGCGCCGTCAATCTCGCGAATATAAAAAGAAAAAACGGGAAGAATCCCTCGAAAAAGCTCTGGAACAAATAACAGCTATGAATAAAAAACGGCAGGATCTTTTAATTTTCCTAGCCGAAAAAGGACTTTTAGGAAAAAGAAAATGACAGATTGTTTTAATAATTGTTACGATAATTGCTATCATTATGATAGTCAGAGTGGAGTTTATGAAGGAAGAGCATACTGTAGAATAGGAAAAAAACTTAATCGTCATTCCGAATGCAACGGATATTTAGATAAAAATGACAAGAAAGGTATTCTATCATATAAATTTAAAGTTCAACTTGATAGAATAGATAAAGTTAAATCGCTCTTAGATACCGAAATAAATTATGCAATAGAAATAATAAAAGAGTTAAAAGGATTTTTAGGGGAAAAAAAATGATCGAAAATAAAAACTGTGAATATTATATAGCATATATTAAATGGCTTTTGTGGTTTATTAATAAATTCCTAAATCGGATTATGGTTTAGATATGAAAGACGCAGACAATAATATATTTTGTGACGAATGTGGATTAGCACTTGGAAATTACGAATCAACCACCGACAGACATTATTGTACAAGTTGCTCATTTTTTATAGATCCAGTCGCCGAGCAATTTGCAGACGAAATGGCAAAGATTATCTTAAAAGGTAAGAAAAAACATAGAAAAAAGCGTCAACATATAATAATCCTTAAATTCCCAGATAAAGATTTTGATAAAGCGCTAGAAATATACAGAAACCATCCAGAAGGACTATTTACAAGGGGAAGATTGCTTGAATATTATAACGGAATAGTAATTGAGAGGGTTTGTAAAAATTGTTATGGTGGTGGATGTGAAGTATGTGGTTTTGAAGGTTTTTATAAAATTTGGGAATATAAAGATAAATTAGAGAAAAAAGAAAGTGACTAGAGAAATCGACGAACTCGAAGCGGAAATGTATAATCTTTATTATGCAATCCGCTCTGAATTATTCATATTTGCCGACATTCTCATACAAGTAATTAACGCTTTAGAAACCAAAGGATATGTAATTCTCGACCAAGATCAAACGGTCGCTTTAAGAAAAATGTATGAAAATTTAAAAAAATCTGCGGAGTTTTACATGAAATTATGATTACCTTTCTTATCGGATACCGTGATCTGTTAATCAATCGTCCGCAATATACAAAAGAATTCTTTAAAATGATGGATATTCTCATAGACGACAATCCAAATCTCCAATGTATTGTATGCGATTACGGAAGTCAAGACGGAATAAGAGAATATTTAGAAGACCATCACCACAAATCAAAATACATATCCGTCGAACCGAATCCTAATCAATGGATTAATCTATCGAAATGCTTTAACGCAGGTATAATGCATGCCAAAAACAAAATTATAACCGCTTTTGGTATTGATTTCCGTTTTAATCAAAACCTAATTGACGGCGTTGTAAAATTATTTGATATTATTGGAGAAATGATTCTGCGGGTTTTAATCGCTTTCCTTAACAAAGACGGTTCTATTAAATCATTCGGCTATACACCTTACTTCTTACCCCGAGAAAATATAATCATGGCAAACGGCTGGGACGAGAAAATGTTCGGTTGGGGAAAAGAGGAGGACGATCTGATAGAGCGGATTTACCGATTTCAAGGGCTTCTCGAAATCCGCGTCAGAAATTTCAATGTAATTCATCTCTGGCATGATAATAGTTTTAGCTCTCAATATGATAATAAAGATTTGAGTAAGAATCACAACGCTCTGATTATGCTTCAAAACATAAAAGATAGAGGAACAAATATAAAAAACAGCTATTGGAGATACGAAAAATGAAAGATAAAGTTCTTATCATAGGATATGGAGAAGTCGGACAAGCTATCTCTAAATGCGTAGAAGAAGCGGATTATGAAGTTGAAATAGAAGACTGCATGAAGAGATTAGACAGCCCCGTTTTTAAAAACCCAATCGCAATGCTCAGATTATGATTGAAAATATATCCAATGGTGTAAAAAATATAGTAAATTCTTACTGGAAAATAGAATAGAATTGAAAGCATGTATTATTGTTCCACCTTCGCCATTTTTAGATGATGATAAAGTAATACCACCATTAGGAGCGTTATATATTAAAAGATATGTTCAGGAAAATTCAAATCACACAGTAGATGTATTAGTTAATAAAGAAAAAGATTTATCCGAATATTCCGTAGTAGGATTTAGCTCCGTAACTGCGAATATAAAATATGTTGAGAAATTATTACCTTTACCAAATAAAATAACTGTTTTAGGTGGCCCGCATGTTACATTTTACCGCAACGATCTAAGTCCTCTGTTAAGAAATAATATCACATATTTAATTTCGGGGGATGGTTGTGAACCTTTCTTATCCATTCTTAATGGAGAGCCAATAGAATATTTACCCGATCATAAAAATCAAATGCCTTGGAGAGGAAAAGAATTATCTAATTATAACTATTATATGTACAATCTTAAAGCGACTACAATGATAACATCGCGGGGATGTCCTAATAGATGTTATTTCTGTGAAGACGCTAATATTCCTCTAAGATTTAAAGATATAGAAACAATAGATAAAGAAATAAAAGAATGCATAGATCTCGGTTATAAATTCATTTCTATATCAGACGATATGTTCTGCATAAGCAATAAAAGAGTAAAAAATGTATCCGTAGTTATGAAAAAATATAATATGAAATTCCGCTGTCTTGCAAGAGCAAATATTTTTAATAAGGAAATGGCAGAAATTCTGGCAAATAATGGATGTTTAGAAGTGGGATTTGGGGCAGAGTCTGGTTCTCAAAAGATACTTGATATAATAAATAAAAGAATAACAGTTGAAGAGATTAAAAGAACAATTAATATAATAAAAGATTGCGGAATGATAGCGAGAGCATCATTTATGATTGGTCTTCCCGGAGAAACAAAAAAAACCTTAAAAGAAACTTATAATTTAATAAAAAATTCTCGTCTAAACGATTTTGTAGCGTTTATCTATCATCCATATAGAGGAACATACATATACGATAATATAGAAGAATTTGATATACAATTGCCCGAAAATTATAATGATACAATGCATTTGCTCGGAAAAAATGCAACAGTTCCCGAAACTGGTGTGAGAACTAAAAGTCTAACATCGGAAGAAATATTTGCTTATCATGAAAAATTTAGAAAACTAAAAAAGAAATTACAATTAAAAAATATGCGTTTAGTACAAGAAAACGCCGAAACTAAAGGACAGAATATTATAAATTCCTATATAAAAAGAAGGTTTTAAAAGTATTACTAATCCTATTTTTGCCGTATTATAAAAATGATTCAAAATAACATAACAGAACTATTAAAAGGACGATTCTTATCAAAATTTAAAATCGTCAAATGGTTTTACCAGAACAGAACTACTCCAGTCACGCTTGAAATACATCCATCCTTTCCGTGTAATTTTGGTTGCAATTTCTGCATTGATCAGTATCTCAAGAATGTTCCAAACGAGAACGGATATCAAATTAACCGCGATAATAATTCAATGCTTACACATAAAAACATGGATGATATAATTGATGGATGCTTACAATTAGACATCAAAGGAATTATACTAAGTGGTGGCGGAGAACCGACACTCAATAAAGAAACCGAATATCTTGTAGGATTAGCCAACGTCTATAACATTATAATCGGCATGTTTACCAATGGAAGTTTACTTACAGATGAAAATATCCCGATTTATATAGATAACTTATCCTTTATCCGTTTTAGTTTTGATGATTATTCTCCCGAAAGTTATTCAAAAACTAAAGGCGTTCCCGAACGGATGTATTTTAAAGTAATTGAAAACATCAAGAAATGCGTCGAATATAAGAAAAACCATCCAGAATCAAAATGTAGAATTGGTATTGATTTTATACTAACACCCACGAACGTTGACAAAATGGTAGATATATATATCGAAACGAGAAAATTCGGCGTTGATTATCTCCAGTTTTGCGATTGCGTCGAAACTGGCTATCAATTTACCGAAGGGTTAAAAAATAAAATCCTAAATAATTTAGACAATATTCTAAGATATCAAGATCATTATAAATGTAATTTAGACGTAGTTTACGAACCTCTGCAAACAGGAAACGACACGCTTTGTAAAGATTGCGGAATTACGGAATATATTATACAAATCGGAGCCGATGGACGTGTAGAACCGTGCCCCCACATCGCGAGGCACTCGGAGCTTTCATACGGTAATATAAATGAAAAGCCGTTAAAAGAAATATGGGAAAATCGCCCCAAGAACTTAACAACTAAGATGGAATGGGAATCATGCCGTTTTAGAGTAGCAAATCAAATATTACGGGCATTAAAATCAATCCAGCACGAGGAAATGATATAGAATGTCGGAATTAAAATATTATATCTATTTAGCATACGATATATCGGAAGAGTTTAAAGAATACATAAAGAAACTAAAAGAAAGAGAATAAATTACTCTCTCTCTTATTTTTTTAAAAAAATGATGAAATTAAAAATATACAATCATGAGGAATACCCATTAGAATATATGACATTCAAATTATGGAAAGATGAAATAAGAAACAAAAAAAATTCAGAAAAGATTATAAAAAGACTTCTCAAGATGGAAGCAAAAGATATAGAAAATAAAGAGATGAGATGGATTTATTAAATGAATTTTGATAAATTTAAAGAGAAAATATAAAAAATGCTAATTTACAATACATGTGAGTTCTGTAGTTCTCCCTATATAAAAGAGGATTCTGGAAGAATAGAAATAATTGAGAGAGATTCTAAAGAACATTATATTTTTTTTGATATATATAGATGTACAAATCAAGATTGTTATAATAAAATGGTTCTATTCTCTATTACTGAAGATGATATTATTTATATATGGGATGATGAACATTCTGTTATTTACAAACTCTTTCATCAAGATTTCTGTATTAAAATAGAATTTTTCGATGATGTTATACCAGAAATAGATGAAAATGATAATGTTAAATGGAAAAATAAAAAAACAGAATGGATAATTAAAGAGATATCAGAAGCAATAGAGAGAAATAATATACACATATCTATTGAAAGACCGCTTAATTATAAATCCTTAAATAAAAATCAATATCTTAGCAAGAAGATACATTGTAGTTTACTTGACAAAAAAACAAAGAGAAATAATGAGACGTAATCCAGTAGAAATAAACAAGGAAGATCTAAAATCCGCAATCGAAAAATTCGACACTCAGATAGATATAGCAGAACATTTTGGCTGTTCTCAAGGAACTATCAGTAATAAGATAAAAGAATACGGATTAGAAATATTATTTAATATTATAAAAGCAAAACATAAATATAACACACGTAATAAAGCCGCAAGTTCTTTAGGATTAACCTTAGAAGAATTTAATAAACATATATCCGATTATAAATTAGAAGAAGAAGCAGAATGCAAAACATCCTATGACTCCAAAAAAGAAGAACCGTTTTTTACATCTTTCGAAGATGTAAAACAAAAAGCAGATGATTTACAAAAAAAATTCATAGAATCCATCGGATATGACGAAGTTGAATTTGATCTTCCTGATAGAAGCCTATTCTGGGTATTTGTAGATTCACACGTCGGAAATAAACATACTTCACACAAAAGAATAACCGATATGGTAGATTTAACATTAAAATACCCAAATATTTATATGGCAGGAGCTGGAGATTATTGCGATAATTTTGAAAGGGGTTGGTCTGGTTCTTCGGAACAAATAATGACTATTCCAGAGCAAAAAGAGTGGATTAAAAAAGTATTCGAAGAACTTAAAGATAGAATGCTTATTGTTCAACAAGGTTGCCATGATGAATGGATGTGGAGAAGAGAAGAGTTTGATCTCTCACAATATCTGGCACGCCACACCAAAGGAAAGCCTGGCGGTTTTGGCACACTTCTAAAGCTTAATATAGGAGAACATACATATAAGATATTTATTCGACATAAAATTAGCTATTTTACACCCAACTCATCTCCAACAGGAATAATGAAATTTATTGTCAGAAATGGTTTAAATGACGTCGATTTAATCATAACTGGTCATCATCATACATACTTTATCCAAAGATTTATGTCGGAAAAGAAAATAATAACCGCAGTTATATATCCTTCTTTTAAAATAACAGATAGATTTTTAGACCAAAATTCTTACCCCAAAAGTACATTAAATATCCCCGCTTTTATCTTAGGAAAGAAAAAGAGAGAGATTCTTTTATTTGATAACATAGAAGAGGCAATAGAATATTTATGAATATCGACGATTTAGATTTTATCCCGAAAAAAACCTTCAAAGAAATCGACGATAAAGCCAAATGGAGCTACGTAAAATCTCTTGTCAAGATTATCAAAAACCTCAACATCCAAGCGGAAAAAAACTGTGAAGAATGCGAAAAACAACTCATCACATCAAAAGACGTAAACATCGATCTTTTCTTTGAAGACTTCCGCGAATGCAGAAACCGTTGCGGAGAATGCGGAAAAGAAGAGCAAGTTTACATGTGCGACCTTATCTGGAATATACTCAGCCACATAGCAAATGAACTCAACGACATAAGAAAACGACAGAACGGATTTATCCGTGCTATGCTAAAAAAAGACAAATCTGGCTCCAAACTTCTCAGAAAATTAGATAAAGAAGTCAAACAGGAAGGAGAAAAAGAGAAAAAATCGGAAAATATGTTTATGTAATTTCTCTTTCTATTTTTTTATAAAACCAACTGTTAAAAATCTACATTTTTTTTATATCGTTATGCAATCAAAAGATTTCTTTACTATATTAAAATCATATAATTTAAACTACGATTTTATTAGCGAATTAAAATCCGTCCCTTACGAAAATTTAGAAATACTCGGCTTGACGGATATTAACCCATTTTCTTTCGAGCAAAAATATTTTAATAATAATTTAAAAGATGTCACGATAGATCCTAACGCAAATGTCGGCAGTAGAAGTCCGAATAACTTTTACATGGAAACTACAAAATCTTTATTTAAACTCATGACCTTTTACAAGATCTGGCAAACGGGATCTAAACTTTATGATCATTATTCTTTATATCCGCTTTTAGCGGGTTATTTATATTTTCACGACGCAACGAAAGGATATGTACCTTATTGCGTCGGAGCATCATGTTTAGATATAATCCAAAACGGCAGACCATACGGAGAACCCTTAAGCTTTCCGCCTAAACGCGTGGATTCTTACATCGCTCTCTGTAGTGAGTTTTTAATGGATTTGAGTCAAGAGTTTGCAGGAGCTGTCGCCTTTACCGATTTTCTCGTCGGTCTAGCATGGTTTACCAGCAAAGAAAACCACGACGATAAATATATAGAAAACAGAATTCAATCCTTCGTACATATCGCCTCAAACTGCTTTCGCGTTGGGGGTGATAGTCCTTTTTCTAATATCAGCGTCAATTCTAAGAGAATTCTCCACGAAGTCTTTGACAATTATATTTTTCCAGACGATCGCAAAATATCCGATTTTATCGACGAAGTAATGAGAGTTCAACGGATTTATGTAGATTTTATGTATAAAGGTCGCCCAGAAGCAAACGGGCTTCCATATAAATTTCCGATCTTAACCGCTAATTTCAAAAAAGAAAATTTAGAAGACCAGAAAGAAATTGAAACCGAATGGTTTAAATACATCGCCCGAAAAAATCACAAAGGATTTATAAATATCAACACATCTCCGCGATTCGCAATGTGTTGTCGTCTTAACATTGATCAAATCAAATTTAATAGTTTTGGTGGAGGCGGATTAAAATTAGGAAGTTTCCGCGTTATAAACACCAATTTACCGAAAATAGCATTAGAATCCGACGGAGATATTAGAAAATTCTTCCGTTTACTCTACGGATATTTAGGTGACGCCCACAAACTTCTCAAAATCGAAAGAGAAATCCTCAAAGAGAAAATAGAGCAGAGATTCTTAAAGTTTTTCAATCTCGGTTGGTTTAATTTAGATAATATGTTTTTCGGCACATTATCCTTTCACGGATTACCAGATGCCATCCAATATCTAATAGATAAAGATATGACGGAGTCAGATGCACAAAATTTAGCGGATCAAGTAATCGAATGCTTCTTGTGGAAAGCAGAAGAAGAAACGGAATTTTATATCAATATAGAACAAGCTCCGAGCGAATCTGCTACTAACACAATGGCGAAACTTAACAATGATAATCGGGAATTCTATTCTAATCAATTTGTCCCGCTGGAGTTTCCAACATCTCTAAATGAAAGAGTAAAAATAGAAGGGATGTTTTCCGACAAACTCACAGGCGGTTCAATGTGTTTTATCAATCTTGACGGTGAAATGAACGAAGAACAAAGTTTAAAACTTCATAAATATATCTATCAAAACTCAATGATAAATCAGTGGGCTGTTAATTACGGCTGGACTGTATGCGATAAAAGACATAGTAACATCGGAGAATTTGATGAATGTCCGAATTGCCAAAGCACAAACCTAAGTCATTACGAAAGAGTCGTCGGCTACTTCGTAAACCGCGAAAACGTAAACGAAGGTCGCCAGAAAGAAATGCTCAACAGAGTGAGACACTCACTCTAAAAAATGATAAATCTAAATTGTTTTGATACTTTCCGAAGGAGTAGAATTCCTTTAATAAAAGAATGGATCGAGGAAAATATTAATGGAATCGGTCTGCAAAGTTTAGGTATAGATAAATTTATCATTGCAGGAAGCTCTTTAAGACCGAATGAAGAAATAAACGACTTCGACATTTTTCCGATCTCAGAAAACCAATTCGACGAATTAAAAGAAAAAGCATATCTTACAACTCATAATGCTTATTCTCTTTATCTAAACGGGCATAAAATCCAATTCGCTTCATATTCTGGAATTACTGTAAAAGATATAGTAGAATCCTTTGATTTTGCCAGTACAAAACTCGGCGCAAGAATGGATTTTTTAAGCGGAAAATATTATGTATCAGATATCTATTTATCCGACGATTATATCGAAAGCGTTATTTCAGGAAAAAACAAATACTGTTGCGGAAAAACACATCCTTTAGAATCCTTAATTCGTGCATTTATATACCACAAGCGCGGTTTATTAGAACCGAAAGATGTAATATACGATATCATAGAAGAATTTGAAAGTAGATATCCGAAAAGTCTAAGAGACAACAAACCAATTAAGAGTATCGGTAATAAGGACAAGAGATTGATGCCAACATGATAAAGGAAATATTAGAAAAGACATACATCTGCGAATTTCTGGAAGAATGTAATAAAGCAAATCCAGACTTTCCGCCTTGCTGGAGTTTACATGAAAAACTAAAATTTGCTTGTTCTGAATACCATTATAAAAGGTGCAAAATAGAATGAGCGACTGTGATTTTATTAGAAACGAACTCGGAAAATATTTTATATGCTGTGATTCTTGCCATGAAGATCAAAGAGAATTTGGCTCTGAATACGATATAGAACTAACAGCGCCATGGGATTATTACGGACAACATATTTTAAAAGTGTGTTGCCAATGTCCAGATTTAACAAAAGAAGATTGGATAGTTATATATACTCTCAAGGATTGGAACATAAAATATAAACTATGAATCCGTTCTGTCCTTTTCATAAAGCAGAAACTAAAGTTTTAGAAGAAGGAGTCTTATGCAAACAGACTCACAAAAATACTTTTTATTGTCCCGTTAAAAACTGCTATTATTTAGTAAATATCTATAATCCTACTTTTTCATCTTCCGAGCATTTAACGCGAAGTTAGCGCGTTTAGTCCAGACTCCGCCTCTCTTTAAAAGTTTCCGAAGACATTCATCCGTAACGCCGTCATAACCCATTTTCTTACATTCCGCCGTAGTTGAACCTTCTGTGCCTTTCTGTTTCATCTTTTTAGCGGCTTTCTGCATCCACTTTTTCGGTTTCTTCGCTTCTTCTAACAGTTCCTTCATTTCCACCAGAAGTTCATGCGCCTTTTTTACTGTCTTTCCGAATAATTTTCCGCAATGTGAAGTAGCTATGGCAACTGCTTGATCTGGTTTCGTTCCGCTGTCAATTTCTATTTTTACTACTTTAGAATGACAATCCTTATAGTTTTCACATTCCGATTTACTCGGTAACGGCAAGCTGAGCATCTCCGTTATGATTATTTTGATATGCTTTCATATCTACACCCGTCATTACTGAAACAAATGCAGTAGCAAAACTCGTCAAATACCACGTTAAATTATACAAAAAATTACTCCAGTTCCATATACCAATCGCAATTCCCACTTGTATTGTTTGTCCTAACAATATCAGCGTTGCAATGAATAAAATTCCAAACATTACCGAGAGAGAACGAGGATGTTGCTCTATATTCGCCTTCCATATATCTATAACCTTTCTGAAAAATGTCATAATAATGAGATTAAAATTGTTGTTTTTAAAATCTCACATTTATCTTTTCTTTTCTCATTATATCCATAATCATATCCTTAAGATCTTTCTTACTCGGCTTTGCATTATTCAACTCTCTCACTTTCTTTTCCAAATCTGTTTTGGATTCCAACAAAATCTCAACCTGTTTTTTAAGCATTGAATTTTCTTTTTTCACATCCTTCAAATCCGTTGCTGTTCTGTCAATTACCACCGAATCAATACATATCAAATTTTCAATTTTCCGCCATTTCTCATAAAACCACTCAATATCCTTCAAATTCATATTATAACTCCCGCTCAAATTAATAGCGGAATGTCCCAACAAATGTTCTTTAAATTCCAGATCGAGATCTCCGTGTCTTAATATCACACTATCAAAAAATTTCCGGAAACAATGTAACTTCATATTTTCTTTATATCCGAGCTTCTTAACCACATCTTTTGCTCTTCCCCATACATCTTCTCTACGGATATTTTTACCAGTTTTAGTTAATAAAATCCGTTGTAAATCCAATTCTGCTGAATCTCCTCCATAAATATCAGTCATTAGATTTGTTAATTCCTTCGGAAAGAAAAGAAAGTTTATAACAATCCCCGTTTTCATAGTAACAAAATTACGGATAAAAAAATGATCTTTATATTTCTGAAGTTTATAATTTCCGCTTTTTAATCCGATGAATATATCATCCGTCCTAAGACCGGTTTGCGTTAAAAATTTCACCGCTAATCTATATTCTGGTCTTTCCATCTTAGTTTGAATTTTTCTGATAATCTCCTTATCCAAAATAATCTCGTTCTGATTTTCTCCCGTTTTACGAATAGCCAACCCATCTGATGTTGGATTTCCTCTATCCGAATAAAAAGATCTTAAGACAGATTGTATCGCATTTCTAACCGTTACCTCATTTCGCCCCCCTTTAATTAAAAAACTTAGATAACGGATTAACCTATCATTTCTAACATCTATTGTTTCTTTTAATAAAGCCGACGGATTTCCTATACCATAATATTTACAATAATCATTTAAATATTTGAGATAGTTAGTAATTTTAAAACGCTTCGCAGGTCTTCCAGATCTGGTATATCTATCGACTTTATGAATAATCCAATCTTCTACGGCTCTATTTAAAAGAATCGGATATTTATTCTGCCATTTTTCTATAAGTTTAGGTTCAAAAAAAGAGTTTAAAGTTATTTTCTCTAACGTCATTTTTTTCCTTTCATACAAATAACTTGAGAAAATATAACTATTTAAATTTTTAGTTAAACTATTTTATTTTTAAAATTAAAAATATTAAAAAATAGTTGTTGTATACATGCATATATTTTTTAATAACTATAATAGTGTGTCTAACAACTATTTTTGCTGAAATTTACCATATTCCATATTTATTATTAAGATAATCTTTTACTATTTCGATATTTGCCGCACTAAGAGGATCACTATAAATCAAAACTTCAGCGATATATCCTTTTGTTTGATATGTTCCCGATCCAAAAAGTACAATACAAACGCCTGCATATCCCGAACCAGCATTTCCTGTTGTAGGACTATCATTGTTCTTTCTAACAGATGAAGTGGCGCCATTAAACACCAAACTCCAAATAGCGGCTGTGTTAATAACAGTTGCAGTACCTTTCAAATATACACTATTCACAGCATACATAAAACCAGTCAAATCTAAACATTGAAAATATTCATCACTCGGAGTTAAATTCACCACACAATAATACCCACCTAATCCCGTTGGTTTATATACAATAAAAACCGTGCATGTAGATCCCATGGTTGTAATAGATGATTTATAAATATATGCAGAACCATTACCATGAACAGCAGGATGCCCATTTATAATATTATCATACCACACAGGTTTAGTCGCCGCTGATGTTTCGGTTAAATGATTACCAGCATCAGAACGATCCGTCCATACTGTGACATTATCTCCGCCATCTTTAGTAATATAAGCTGAGTCGGCATCAAACCATCCTACTAATGAAGCCACAGAATCCTTCGTAAACACCGAAGCTTGAGCTTTTCCAAGATATCCCCATCCCGCTGCATTATTAATATGTGCTGCCATATAAACACAAAGATTGGTCGTATCAACATACACATCTCCAATAGCATCTGGCGTCGAAGAAGGCGCTCCAGCACCAGTAGTTAGATTAATTCCACCGCCCTCACCACCAATCCCAATATCTCCCGCTACTTGCTCTAATCTATAAGCATTTACTTCTTCTAACCTTTCCTGCTCCCCAAAATAAATATTATCCGCAACAAAAGCATCAGAAACCCGCGTTTTTATATCATACTCATTTTTGTTAATATTATAACTTCCCGTTTCTAAGTTTCCTCCAAACCCAAGAAGCGGAATATCTGGATCTACCGTCATCTTTTCGCCGACTTGTGGCATTCCCAAACTAATCTGCTTATCTTTTATACAATATCTCAACGGTAGGTTCATAACTCTTTGCAGGAAGTTATAAGCTCCCGAATTCAATAAATCCTGTCTTAACATAAGCGGGTTATCATCTTTTACCGCCATAACGCCGTAAATGTTTTGATCCGCCACATCGCCCGTAGTAGCCATCAATCCCGTTCCGCCAGTATATCCCCCGTGATAATCAACTTTATTTTTATGTCTCGATTGAATCCTATCTATTCCATATACATCATTAATTCCGCTGAAAGTTATTTCTGAATCAATCGCATAATTTCCTAAATATAATTTTTTCTCATTCTGGTTTATATACCACGTTTTACTCTCATTTTTTCCCAAATTCGTAATAATTTCTCCGAACTTCATTCTTCCCGCAAAATATCCCGTCATTCCGTATAATCCAGTTGATAAAGAATTAGAATCACAATCCAAATTATTTGTCCAATCTCTAACTAATCCGCTTACAATAACATCAATCGTTCCGCTGTAAATTCCCGTCGGATATACATCCACTAATTCATAATACCGAGAAAATAATTTTACGTCATTCTTTAATTTTCCGTCATAATCATTCACAAACCCCTCAAATACAATTCCCGTCTGCGTAACTCCGCTTGAGGTAATTATATCATCAATTTTGAAATACTGGTCATAATCAGTTATAATTCCCGAAAGCAATAATCCACATTGCGGAATATCCCGTTCTTTTGTTAAAACCTTCCCCGCTAAGATATTCCCGCTACAATCCGTATAATTTTTAAGTCCCGTCATAAGTAAAACAATTTGTTATCCGTAATTGATACTGGTTGTTCTTCAGAATTTGCGATGTTCAATAAATACTTATAATCGCTATTTATTTCCCAGATTTTCCAATACTTCCCACTTTTGGTAATTTCAAACCCTTTCGGCATATTTCCCGACGCTACGTTCCTAATCATCATCAATGCGATGTCATATTGTCCCCCTGTAGTTAATGTGTCCGTCGAAATCGAATACGTATAAAGATAATTTTTAGAATCCGAAGTATTTTTAAGAATGAAATATAGTAAATCCGAACCATCATAAGCAATACCTCTTTGATTTTTAGAATCTGGCAAATCCGTATTAGTTCCGCAGTCTTTTGCAACAGTAAGAGAAGGAGCTCCACCACCAATAAATTTGTATAATTTAACGTTTTCCGTATCCCATCTATGTAAAAAATAAAAGGTTGAAGTAGATATTCCCGTTACATAGCCAGCTCTCCATGTTTTACCTGTCCAGTCTCCCTTAGCAATATATGCCTGTCGAACAGCACCTCCCGAATCTACATCAAGAATAGATATTTCATAAATATTAGATGGAACCGTTTTAAAATAAGCCTGAAAAACATATAAATCATTTCCTCCATATAAAAATATATCATAATTCTCAGAATAAGAACCTGCCCATTCAAACCAATAGGTATAAGCATCATTAATTGTATTAAGATAATACATGCGCGCAGCGCCCGGTGCTCCGTTAGCTTGAGTTTCAAGACACCAAATCTTATTATTTGAAAGATCGGGATACATAGATATAATATCATAAACAGCAGTAGTCACGGTTGTTATCGCTCCCGTCGCAATGTTTATCTTTTTCAAAACCTTATTATTTGCCTTACTCACGAAATATATAAACGTATTAGCGGAATTCTCTATTGCCAAGTGGGTATTTTCCGGCGCATCCGCAATATTATCCGATACTGTTTTATAACCTTTATAGCTCATAACTTTCTTTAAAGTCTAATTTTATAAAAGTTTTAAAGAAAACAATAAAATATATACCTCCCATCCAAAAAAATAGAAAAGTTTCTAAAATTTCTCGTGATAATCCATATAAAAATAATATAATAAAAAGCATAAAAATACCAAAGCTACACCATATTAGATTAAGAGTATGAATCACGTCATCTTTAAAATTTCTTTTTTTATTCATATTTCACATCTCTATTAATCATTATATATTTCTTGATTAAAACATAGAAAATCAAGTATTTAACATTTTTGTAGTCCAATATTCACACCTGCGCCAACTTAATCATCTGTATTTTCCATCTTTCGCCCAAATAATCAATCTGCTGTCCGTCCGTTACACCCACGCACGCCACTGTATAACTATCATTCACTCCGTCATATTTTATATCTGTTTCGTTGGCGGAAGTTCCTTTAAACGATTTTTCCGAATTATCTTCCAAATCCGCCATCAGCGCTATATAATTTGCATAGCCTATAATTATCGCATCCTCTACATTAAAAACTCGCGCTCTTTCTCCTAAATCTATAAATATCCTCGCATCCGCTGGCAATTGTGTTAAATCCGCCTCCGAATTCCATCCATACTTCACTATCGCTGGAAACACATTTCCCGCCAACGTAACCGTACAGAATTGCGCCTCACTCATCTCCAATCCACCCGCGTTCTCGAATCCTTTAACATTTGATAGAGAATCATCTTTACGGCGCTCATTTCTCCTTTTAATTCCGAAAACAGACGATTTAATTTATAATCTGGTGTTATATGCTCTCCTCCCGCTTCTCCCATAATGATAGATTTTCTTCCAGTAGAAGCTATCAATGGTTTATCAACATATGCGCCATGCTGTAATAATGGAAAAGGAAGGGGTAGTAGGGGTAGTTGGGGAAATTCAAACCCTCCGTCTCCGCCTCCGCCTCCGTCTCCGCCTCCGCCACTATTCCATCCAGATATTCCTTCAAGAAAATCCTTAATAATATTACCTACATTTTTCAGAGTAACTCCCATTTCCTCAAACGTACCTGTCAAAGAAAGAATTATCACGCCAACTCCACCGAACGCAACAATCATTGCTAATGCTAACCAGTTTACTTTACCTATGACAACAGCTAATTGCGATGTATTACTATGCCATAACACAATAACACCTACTAACCATTCAAGCACCACAATATAACCTTTGATACAATAATTCACAGTGGTTACTCTCGCATCCAAAAACCCCAATGTCTCATGTAACTCCTCTGCATTGCCATTTAATGATCCAAAAGCAACACTTAAAAGATCGATTGATCCGCTTACCATATCTCCATTTTCTGCTAATCCTGTAAAAAAATCACCCAATATTATGATAGCGGTTCCCAATGCGGTGACCTGCGTTCCAGAAGCCACAAGAGTATCATTCATACTATTGAACAGTAAAATCCACGCCGCAAGATAAGGTGATCCGATCTTCAGAGCTTCTGCCATTCTATGCAAAGCACTTGTCAATTCCGGCAAATACGGTTTCAATGCTTCAAGACCAATAATCAAAAGTGCAAGATAAGGAACCAAAGATGCAACAATTACCTCCCCGAGAGCCATAAGTGCTTCTTGAACATCAGGATCGGATAATATCTCAAATAATTTTGTCAAATACGGCATTAATGTCTTTAATATTCCGATATCAATAAACTTCATAAATATATCTATCAATTTCATGAAAAGTTTAAGAGTGATCGAATTTCTTTCAAATGCACCCATCGCTGTTTTCATTACGCGAAACATTAAAGTAGTGGCTTTAGCAGATCTCTCAATATTTCTCGAAGACGTAGTATTACCCATCTGAAAGGTTAGATTTCTTGTTGCCCTCTCAGTACCAGTGGCATATCTTGTCACACTTTCGGTATAACTGATTCCCCTAAGTCCACCTTGTGGCTTCGGCATATTACCTTTTATCCTCTAATCTTTTTTGCTCTACTCTCATCCTTTCTTCTATAAATGTCCGCATTTCTTCCTTAAATTCCCAATCTAAATCTTCCAGATCCTTAAATGAATTATGGGTTTGTTCAGATAAGAACAAATCCGTCGGATAATAAGAAATTTCATCGTCTGTTTTCGCAAACATCGAAGAGCGGACACTATCCCGAATATCTAATAGAACTACTCTAAAAAATCTTCTTCTAATCCACTCGCTTTGGCAAACTCATTTAGAAACTTTTGACACTGCCCGACAGGCAAATCAAAAATATCTTTCATTGATAGTTTCGGTTTATAAGACGCTCTAGCCGCCATTCTGGCTTGCGCTTTCATTCCTTCTCTTATGGCGGGACTACATGCGTTTATAAAATCCCAACCTGTTAAACCACCGCTAAAAGAATATTTTTCTCCGCCTATTTCAATTTCTACTAAATTATCCGCTTTTTCTTTATTTTCTAAACTCATATTAACTAAAATCGATTCCTGTTATTTGAATATCTTTCAATATAAAATCTTCCGATTGTATTAAATTAATAGTCATTTCTATTACTCCTTCTTGAGCAGTCGGCACTGGTTCTGTATAACCATCTGGATCCAACTGAAATCCCGAAATATCTAAAACACATCCCGTATTATTTTCGTTTTTAATAATCCAATTCAAATTGAAAATTCCTGTGTTATGATTTTCCCATGCTTGTGAAAATGCGTTATTTGTATCAATTCTCATACTAAGTTCTGCATTCACTTCCAAGTTTCCGAGCGCAGGTTTAAGTATTCTTCCATTTGACACATCTGGAGCGCTTCCATAGCTCGTTCCAACCAAATTGTTTCTAAATGTTATTTTCCCTCCAAGGAATCTATCAGATACCGAATTTCCTCCACTAGTCAAGGAGTAAGTTCCGTCCTGACCTCTTAAACTTTCAATATATTGTCCCGGATTAGTTGCATCTGCTGTTCCGCTATAATCTGCTCCTACAGCTTTCCATTCCCAGTTTAAATTACCACCATCTTTCGGAATAACCAAACTAACTTCATCCATCACACAACCACTTATAGCCCGATGATCTCCATTTCTATACTCTTGGATTGCAAAACTCAATACCATCCCCGAATCTTGCGATATAATTCCCGTAGATCCAACAGCACTAAAACTTCCACCACCTAAAAGTAAATATAACGGTCGAAAAGACCACACATTACTTGTAGTTATAGGAATATCCGCTGGATTTTTAGGCAAAATATTCGTTGCTACAGGCTTGCCTCTATTTTGCGCCCATATTTGCTCACGTCTCTTCGCTGGTATTTTAATATCCCAGTTTGAAATAATATGCATCTTATCCAAACCATTGACAACGGCTCCAGAGCACCAACCCGCTTCCAAATCCATTCCAATCCATGAAGAAAAAGGAGTTTTATATGACATAATTTTCCTCCATTATTTTTTCTTTTATATTCATTTTGTAATTTTTAACGTCCAACAGATTCATTGTATTTAATTATATTAAATCTTAAACTAGATGAAAACAGCTCAAAATCATTACTCATATTACCATACTCAATCTCTCTATTAGCATAACCAGATATTCCAGTAGCCTCGACTATCCGATACACTTCGTAAAACATATTATCTCTATCTCCTGTATTATTACTCACTATTTCCACATCCATCATATATACTGTATCTTTATAATTCCGCCTTGGATCTGTATATTTAGGATAAAACCGATAATTTGTCACATACACCGTGTTTTCTTTTCCTTTATGCATCTGAGCCAGAGGCTTATTAAACTTCTCTGCCCCATTAAAAATTGAAGGGCGGATAATTACCCCCGTATTCCAGTTTCCCGATAAATCTGAGCAAATATCATCTATTACCGTCATTTTTTAAATAAAAAAGAAAAAAAAATAGTTCCAGTGGATTCATACAATTCCCGTGTCAAATTCACGATCTGCTGTTTTAATATAATCGTCGATATTAGCATTCCATGCAAATCCTCTACTAGAAGCATCCCAACTTATTACAGGACATACTTCCGTAGAACCTAATGTATCTTTCCAATATGCTCGAATATAAGCATCTACAAACTGTTGTCCTAGCTGTTTATATGAGCGGAAAGGCATGACATTGTCCAATGATTTTCCACCTGACTGCATGAAAAACATCGGTTGCATCTTCATGAACTCGTACGTTATATCTCCAAATCGGGTTTTCTGAATCCCACCCGGAGCATAATAAATTGAACCTCTATATGCTAAAAACTCTAGGTTATAGGACAGCGAAGCCGCCCACAACATATAGTTTCTATCACTTGGCGTTGATGTACTGCCCGAAACCGTCCCTGTATAATCAACATCAATTCCTTCGCTGCGTAATTGTGCGAATATCCATATATCCGCCATTTTTACGTCAACGTCTTTGATGTCTCCTGTAGTAAGATTAGGATTCTGATCTGAAGCCCAATCCACTATGTCTTGTTTACTATCTAAATAGGCAGGATACCACGTCATTAGGAAATCAGCCCCTATGTTCTATAGGATCTGTCCACCGTATTGACCATAAGCACATAATTAGCGAAGTCTTCTATAACAGGCGCAAACGCCCGTTCCATCCTAACTTTAACCTTAAACGGATCTTGTTCTGCAAATTCATAAATGAACGGATCAACAGCAGATCTGACTTGTGCTTGGTGTAAAGTATGCACATAAGCGCAGAATAGTTTTCCAGAAGTATCTTCTGAAAGAATACCCCATTCTCTACCAGTACTAAAACCGTCAACCATAACTTCTACTTTATTGCGGTCAGTCCATTTATCATAATCAAGATCACCTAAACCCGGAATTCCCCATCTACTCACTCCATCACCTGGAGTAGCTTGGTTTGCCGAAGCTTCTTTATAGTGTTGACCGATTACTTTCTTGAACTTAATACCCATCACAGTCATTCCTAATATACCATCGGTGACTGTTTGAGTATATTTAAGTTGTTCAATAAGTTTTGGGTTAACATCAAGCCACATTGCCGTTTCTGGCCCAATGAATCCTTTGGTTAAAAATCCACCTTTCATATCTTCATGGGCGCGCTTCATTGCGGCAAGGTCTCTCATAGGATCTCCGTTATTCTTATGCCATTGAGTTCCAGATAACATACTTCCGAGAGATGTTATCTCGGTAGATTTATCTGCACGATAGAACTTTCCTGCATTGATATCAGCTACCAAGGCACGACTCGTATCTTGGTTTGGAGAATATTGACCAATAGCTGTCGTGTTCATATAAAGCACGTTTGCTATTTCAAATTCTATACGCCTATTAATAGCGGCAACCATTTCTTTAGCTAAAGTTTGATACTTTAAGCTAATAAGATCATTGGTAAAATCCTTCTGAAACTCATCAAACCTTCGCTGAAAACCAGCTTTGGTTATAACTGTTCCGAAAGTTTCTTCCGCTACTCCGGGAGCGCCAAGATACCTTGCAGGTTCATCTGCGGCTGCTAGAGGAGCCATTGGTTGAGCCACTGTTATTATAGGCCAATCAAATCGCTGAGATCCACCATCTGGAGATTCTACCGCGGGCATTATATCCGTTAACGTTGGCTTAAAGTCAATATCAAAACTTCTCATCAACAGCTTATGCTGTGTTCTAAAAGTTTCGGGAATTAACTCAGGAGCTTCAAGGTTCGGATAACCACTTTTAGTAAAAGTCGCCATTTTATGGATACCTTCCGTAAATATTGTGTGGCATAATCTTCACTTTTTTCCATGTGCCAGTCAAATCGGATGCTACATCCGCAAAAATTCCGAGAATTGTCTGCCTGTCTCCTGTGGTTAAAACTCCACCAGTTAAGGCTATATCTCCATAATTAAGTTCTTCGTATGCACGAAAACCGCTAGTACAGGGAGCAATTAAGTCTCCGTATCTAAGAGTAACGGGAGTTCCATCTAAAGTCCCGCTTTCATACTCCATGTAACAATAACCTTCATGGAGAACGGCTATCTGTCTCATTACAATGTTCTGGTTTCTCAATCCAGTGTTTGTCGCCAATTCTGTCTTACGAATTGATACACCAACACAACCAGACATACCAGAAATATCATTATAACCTTCGCATAATTGTCTGGCTCTATAAATACCAGACAAACCCCATGCGCCCGAATCTAAACTTGTGCTTGTTAATTTTAACGGCCAGTAAGCCTCTACGTCTTTATTACCCGTTAAAGCCCACTCTGATCGACTTACATATTTAGGAGCATCAATCTCTTGTACATCCCATCCATAAACTGTAGGATAAGTCATTAGATTTTACCCTCTTTCTGTAATTGTTCGATACGAGCCTTCAATTGCGGATCGTTTCTGAATGCTTTTGTTCCTACATCTGCCTCTTTTTCCTTCTCTTCGACTTCCTCTCTCTCTTCACTTAAACTCTTGGTTATAATAGAAGGTAGAGATTCTTTCTTGACAAGTTCATCAAGGCGGGTTTTAAGCCATTCAACAGAACGTTTCTGCTCAAACTCGAAAATTTCGGCATTATAAAGGTTTAACACCTTTTCTTTTACCTCAATTTGATCGAGAAAGGGCTTTTTCTCCATAGAAACAATCTTCTCTTCAAGTTTAGTAATCTGCCCACGAAGTTCATCGCTAAGCTTAATATGCTTATCTTCCAAACCCAACTTCTCCTCTTCGTTTTTACCGATAAGCTTTTCAAACTCTAAGATTTTATCTTCAAGTTTTTTAACAGCACTATCTTTCTCTTCGAGTTGAAGTTTTGCGGATTCTAGCTCTTCTTGGAGCTTTTCAATTTCCTTAGCTTCCTTATCAACTTCTTCATTTGGCATGTTTTTATTTTCCTCAAGTTGAATTACTTCCTGTGTCACGCATTGCGGACATTCAGGAATATGGGTAATTGAATCCTCCAAATGGAAGACTCTTGTTATAATCCCATTTTTTCTGTTTACTATATACCCACTTGAAATTCCTATATCTTCTCCTTTCTCATGCCTCTTTTTAATAAATTCTTGCATTGTTTTTTCAATATCCGTCTCTCCGAAAACCCGATACCATTTATCCATCCCTTCTTTTTTCTTCCCGTCTTTATCTTCAAATTCCACTATTTCAGTCTCCAAAATCCTCCCGAAAGGTCTCCCTCTCCATTTTTCTGACTCTGGATCTCTATGTCTATAAAGTAATCTCCCGTTTTCAGAATCTTTCGCAAGTTCTCTGAGCCATTCGGAAGGCAAAAAATCAGTAGTTAGTGCGCGAGCCTTCACGAGCAATTCGCCGTCTTTTACACGGTTTCTGAATCTTTCAGGAACTTGCGATTCTTTTTCACAAATTTCTATTGAATAATTAACTTCGCTATTTTCCATCTTGTTCAAATTTGGAATAATGCTTCTTTATAAAGCTTCGCAATGGATTTATTATTTCTCAATACCATCCTCAACCTGCTCGTCAAACTATAAATTTTCTCTAAAAAATCTTCATTAACTCCAAATTTCAAAGCGTTCTCCACTGTTTCTTCTATCTTATATGTTAATTCTTCCACATGAGAAATTCTATCATCCATTTAATAATATCCACCAAGATAATTCCTATAGAATTTTCTTGAATTCATTTGCATCTGTTTCATTAATTTTCTCTGCTCAACATCCAGCGGAAAATTTCCACTCTGGATACAATTCGGATTTGAACATGCCATAACAATATGACCATATTCGTTTTGTTTATATGGATACATCGGAGCGCCACATGTTGGTTCAGGACAATACCACGACCAATTTTTCTTATTTCCAACCCAATACGGATCTTCTATGTCTATTTTACCCCGATCTAAATATTTTAATTTCCTAACGCTTCTATTCTTTATCATCATTCATCAATCTCATATAAAAAGTTTTTAATATCACGAGAAAACTCTTCTCTTATCTTCCCATTAAGAATTTTCTCAACTTCCAAAATATCTTTCAATCCCGCGTTCATATTTATCTCTTTTAAAGTTTCCGCGTACTTTTCCCTCAATTTTATCGCAAAATTATCAATAAACATCACATTACTTAGTTTTATTTCCTTTCCTCTCTCTTCCAAAGTTTTTCTCAGAAACTCATTAAAATTAAATTTCTTCAGCGGATTCCCATTAACTATATTCCAAAAATTGTTTTTTACGTTCTGGCGTAAAGGATATATGATTTCGTTAATCTTAATTTGCTCTCACATCCATTCTCTCTTTAAAGCCTCCTCTTTCTTTCCTTTACTTCTATTTTGTGGTTTATCCGCCTCATTCCGAGAAGGAGCATTCAGTTCCATAAAAGTGTTCTTTGCTTCGTTAAGTTCCGCTTGATCTAAATCATCGTCTATATGTCTCCATAACGGATTCAGTATTTTCCTAATTTCGTTTACATCTTTAAAAGCTCCTATTTTAGCCGCTATTTCTATTGCTTGAACTGTATCTTTAATATTATCAAGATTAATACCCGGAAAATTTATTTTAATATCTATTGGCTCAAATCCTTCTTTTCCGTACGCGGGTAAAACCACCCTAGCAAAAAGCTTTCTAAACTGAATAGATATCTTTTCCCTAACTCCACGAACAAATCTAAGCAGACCTTGTAGAATTATATCTCTCCCGTATTCCCGACTCTTCGTTTCTCTCATCCCGATAAATCCATACAATCCTAAAATTATCTGCTTATTCATAAGTTCTAAATAATTTTCATAAATATCAGAATGTAAAGATGTTTTCGTATCAAGAATATCAACCTTTGTTGTAGCGAGAAATGCCCCTATACCATAACTTCTAACTTTCCTTAACGAATCAACCGCATAATTTAAAGCATCTTCTTTATCCGTCCTTGTCTGTGGCATATATCCATTCTTCGGATCTCCTACATACGCAAGTAAAAATGGCGCCCAGAACTTTTCGGCAAATTTTCTAATAAACCATACAATCCACCGCTTCAACACCATAAAACTTAAAACTGTAGAAACTGGCGGTTTCTTAAAAAAAGAGAAATATAAACAACACGAAAGCTCGTCTGGAATAATAGTTTGCACTGCTTTCTGATTTAACAAGCCTCCAGAACCGTTTCTATAAAAACTATTTTTGCTCATTAATTTTTCGGGAATATTTGCAGTTTGTACAAACATCCGCCATCCAAACGTTGGATGAACCTCTGTAGCTACATTTCGCATTGAAACCCGTTGTATATCTACAAGATGATCTGGATCTTCACTATTAATAAAAATCCGCCACAATGATTGTCTATCAATAAGATTGTCAAGCCATACATCTGCTATTAAATCTTCAATGGTTTGATGTTTTACATTTATCTCATCATTCCATTTTCTGAGGATTTCTTCCGCTTCTTTGTCATCAACCGATACCGTTATTCCTTCTCCAACTATTATAGATATCATAATATTTGCGAAAGAAGTTGCTACGTTGTCCGCCCAGAAACATTCGTGTCTATGCACAAATGTATCCTTTATCATTGCGTATTCTAATTTCTTAAGATCCGCATCCGAAACATACGTCGATAGATCAATATCTCCTATATACGGAAGCTGAGTTTTCGAAAATAAAAAATCCAATCCGGGTTTATTTACTTTCATACCCTGTCCTCTCGTAAACAGAAACGGGGTGATATAGTCGTTACTATTTCCCAATCCTAACATTTTTATCTTTTTCTATATTTGTTTTTTTAACAATTTTTTCGTATTCTTCCAAAGGCATTACAAATTCTGAAACACATTTAACAAAACCAAAAGTTCCTTTAACAAATCCTCTTTTTTGAAATTTCATAACATCTCTCCTCTCGGTTCGGCAAAGCTAGCTAACAGAGGAGCCCAAGGTTTTTGTTTATGTCCCCATGTCATCAAAGCCAGAGCAATAACTGTATCATCATGGCTTGTCTGCACACCATATTTAATATAATTCGCTTTCGATACATCATAACTAAACGCTAACAATTCTTCGTGCAAATCAGACATATCTCCATCATATTTCGGCGGAATTCTTATCCTTCCGCGTGCAAAATATTCCACCAAATTTTCTATTAAATCTGGTTTGGATTTTGCATCAAAAATAAATCCGAGATGCTTATCTTTATTACAATAAATCCGCCCCTGCCACCCGATCTGAATCAAATCTTTTTCCATCCACTCTATTACGGGTTCTCCCATTCCTGTAGCGTCAGCAAGTATCCAAATCGGCTTAAAATACGCCACAATTTCTATAAGATCGTTTTTAATATCCTCATACTCTATATCATCCGAACGGATTATTTTAATATAATCCAGAATCACATTTCCTGTCTTACTATCTTCGTGTCCTATACACGCTACCGAATTATCATGCGATTTCCCGAAATCTATTCCGAGCATATAACTACACTTCTCATCTTTCGTGAATATGTTTTCTAAGGCAGTATCCGTACATTTATCAATCCATTCTTTTCTAAAAACACCAGATCCTTCCGCTATTATCTCTCCTAAAAGTTCCTGCCTTGCTGTCGGTGTATTTCCACGCATTCGCAATTCCTCAAGGACTTTCTCTTTAGGATAGAATGTTGAAGTAAAAGGATCGACAGGAACAACTGTATAATGTCCTATTCCATAAAAATATGTTTTTCCAACTTTAATATCAGGATTAGATTTGGGCGGGGAATCTTCCAAATAAAACCCGCATTCTGAACAAGGCGGTAATCCTTTCGGCATAAAAATCGGGCCGAAATTAACTTTAAAATGTGCCTGTGTAAACTCTGTAAAACATTTTTTACATATTACAGTTCTGGTTTTCAAACCCTGCAAATAATATCTAACTAATATTCCCCCGTATCCTTTAGGTGTAGATAGCATAATAACTCTCCTTCCGATCTTTCTTGCTGTATCCAAAGCCGCCCCCTCTATTATCTCATCATCGATTTGAGCGCACTCATCCAGCAATACATAATGAAACGACTGCCCTCTAATTCCATGTGAAGTAGCAAACGCCTTCATAAATCCTCCGTGATCCATGATAAGTTCCATTTTAAGACTTTTCTTCAAATGGATTTTATAAGGAGAATTTTCGATAAAAAATCTTGTCTTATCTATTAAAAGCTTGGCGGATTCTTCTGACATTCCCATTACTCCAATTTTCATTCCGGGTTGAATTGCCAATATTGTTCCAACCCCTGCAGATACACCCACAGACTTTCCGAACTGTCTTGGACATATCAATACAACAATCTTAGGTGGAGACTTAACTGTATAGTTATACGGTACTGCATCAATATCATATCCAAACTGCAATGCATTTATTGTCTTAGTCTGAACGGGTTCAAGCCTTAGTGGTAAGTCTGAATCGTCGGGATTTTTAAAATGAGTTTCGGCGAATTTAGTCCATTTTAAAGAAATAAGTAGAAATTCGTTTATATCTTCTCTCGTATTTATATTAAGTGAACTCAGCATTGACTGTGACTGATTCATTTTCCTTTTCTAAGGTTTTTATGAATTTTACTAAATCTTCATTACTCATCTTTTTCGCCATCTCTTTAGCTATTTGCCCCTGTATTTCGTATCCTTTCAACATTGCTCTTTCTTGAACTCCCTTGGTCAAATCGTGGATATCTTTTAACATGTGCCGCAGTTCTCTATACCATTCAAGAGCTTGTTTTAATATTGCGCGTTTTTCCTCATCCTCATGTTCGTATGCCTCCTTGAGCAAATCCAAGAGAACTTCTTTTTCCGAAACGGCAAGCTTAGACATCTCAATACCAGTATCTATCGGAACAGTAAGCTCATCAACCGTAATTTTTACTATTGCGGTTGGAGAATATTTTGCAATATCCATTACAACATAAGCAGAAAAAGATGCATTTTTAAAGGTTTTGATATGAAGGTAAGATTCGCCAATGGATTTCCAAAACAAATCTTTTATAAACAGTTATTTTTCTAAATTTACCATGTCTAAGAAAGAAAGTAATATTAAAGATTTAAAAGAGATAATGACTCATCAGAACGCATTCGTTTCCACAAAAGGCTCTAACGAGAAGGATTTGAAACATGCGGCTGATTTGGCTAATAAGCGCTACGGAAAAGGAAGCTCTTAAATATGGGTGAAGAAACTGGAACATAGTAGAAAAAACTGCATAGATATCTGCAATTCTGATAGATCGGGTAAAAACAACGGCCCAGACGAATATCTCTAAGAAATCCATGATTTGTTCAGACTGTAAAAGCAAGGATATTAAAAAATCCAGAGAATTCGCAGAATCGGAAGAATTTAAATGTGAAGATTGCGGATATATTTGGATAGAAAATAAAAAAACCCAAAACCCTAATCTCTTTCTTGTAAATCCGATTCTAGGTTCTACTAATAAACACTTCTTTTGTTCAGATTATTTTGAAGAAGAAATTAAAACTCCGGAACAAATTAAGGAAGAACTATTAAATCTAATTCGTCCTTTTTCCATTTTCTCTTTTTTTATCGGAGAAATAGACGAAGACAAAAATGAAGATAATAGGAACCTGTAGAAACGATATAGACAGAACGCCGATAGATTATTTCTCCATAGGTCACGTGATCTTTGGATACATAAGCTATCTCGTCTGTTTCTTAATCACTTTTTTCGCAGAAATCGATTCCTATAAAGCATACTCCCTTGTAGCCACTATAATAATCGGTCTCGGCTGGGAATTAATAGAAAACACCTTTCTCGTAAAAACAAAACTCAAATACGAGCATAGAACGGATACTATACAAAATTCGCTTTTTGATATTATTTTCGTATTTATAGGCGGAATAATTTGCGAATTTTTTATTGGATATCCATTGGATCTGTTTATAATTCTCACGATTGTCTTTCTGGTTTCGGCTATTATGCTGTTTGAAGTATGCAGTACATTAACAATAAATAACGGGTGATTAAGATACACTGGATTTTACATTTACTTGTTTGTTTCATATCCGCTACTATTTGCGGGATCTTTCTAACGGGCGCATATATGCTTCTTATAGGAGCATGGGACTGGGGATTTTTCGCAAGTATTTTCATTTTAACAATGGCGGTCTATTGTACTGTTTTAATAAAAGATTGTTATAGAGATGAAGAAAATGAATGTTGAAGTAAGAAAAGCTAAAAAAGATTTAATAGAGCGGATTATTGAGAGTCTTTCCGTCATTGAGAAACTCAGCGCTCAGCCGTCAAATAAAGCATTTGTCTTGCTTTTAATAAAACAATGTAAATCTCTTTGGCAAGACGAGTTAGATAATCTTTTAAATGAAAACGCTTAGAGCGGTTTTCTTATCGCTGATTCCCGCAATGGTAGGTTTGATAGTTGGTGTCATCATTGTTGTTTTTGTATTACCACATATTGTCCTATTCAAATAAATAAGAAAACCTAATGATTAAAACTGTTTTCGATATTAGACTTATTTCGAAAGAAGATAGATTCTGTGCATCCAATGAGATAAAAGAAGGTAAAATTTTCATAGAAATTTATCTCAAAATTTTTAAATTCAGAAAATACGTGAGTTATAAAAAAGTTATTAAAGAATTAGTTAAATATAACTTGGCAGAATTGATCTGTGCCCTAACGAGGGTTTTGGATGAGGATTTGAGACCTTTATGCGAAATAGAAAAGACGGACAAATACCCATGTATTTGCACTAATATCGCTAAAAAACTTCTTCCGAAATAAAAAATGATGGAAAAGAAAAAAGAAAATCCAAATCCCGACTACTGTGTAGAATGCGGGGAAATTACGAACACCATAATAATGGAAATAGAAAGACCGACGGGAAATATGATTGTTCGGGATGAAATTCGAATTTGTTATACATGTGGAAAGCGGAAATGGGGCGAGACTGTCCCTATTGGAAGGTTTAGATAGAAATGGAGAGAAAAATGGAATCTGATATATTAAAAATACTCCAAGTTGAATGCGAGACATGCATTGGCGGATGCGATGGATTTCAAAAACATGAATGTCTAAACAGTGGTTTGTGGTTATGGTATCCGCTTAATAAAAGTTTTTGTGAAGGATGCGATAAAAATAGATGGGATGAAAGACAAGAGAAATGGATTTGCCTGAAAGATAACGGAAATCCGTGCTTGAGAAATAAACACGCATGGGGTTTGTTGAAATGATTGATTCTGAAACGGCTAAAGAGCTTTTGAGACACGGAATATCAATTGAAAAATTTATTGATTTATGCTTGGAAGATATGATATACGGAAGAGCTTATTTTAAGATAGTTGACGGTGATATAGAAGTAATAAAACATAAAGAGGATAAATCTTGATTTATTTGCCAATTCCTTTTGCGATAGTTAAAGAAGTATCGAAAGGAGGAAGTATCTGTTTGATACAATTATTTGAGACGGGAGATGAAATCTACGTCTGGATTAGGAAAAAAGTAAAACTAAACGATTTGATTTCTGCGAGCGATATTGATATATTTAAAACGATTGTAGCGTGGAGAGAAATGATAGAAGATAGAGAAGATAAATGATGTTGTTTTTGTCGGCGGAAGAGTTCGGAGATATTGTTAAAATTCTTTTTTCTCCTAATCCGAAATTGAAGGAGAAAGAGATAGGATGCGTGATTAAAACGGATTTGATGGATAAGAGATATGAGATGGATATAAGAGATGTTGATGCTTTGTTGAAAACGGAAAAATGGATGGCGGATAACTGGAAAAGATTTGCGGAAAAGGCGGGGTTTGATTTGAAAGATCCGACGCAGAAAAAGATATTTTATAGAGAAGTAGAGAAGTTGCATGAGAATTTGTGGGGAGTATGGAAGAAAAAAAGCGGAGTGACGTTTATGAAGAATGTTGGAAAGACAGATAGAGTGGATAAGTTGATTGAAATCAGCGGGTTGAGTGAGAGATTGATAGGAGAGTATATGAAAACAGGGGAAAGATGCGGAATAGTATGGAGACATAGATATTTTAAGAATGAGATAGATGAGAAAAAATATTATGTGAAATACGGAGTGGTGTGGTTTAAAAATGAAAAAAGAAACGTTTGAAGAAATACAGCGGTTGTTAAGCGATATTGTAAGAGCAAGTGATCCTAAATCTATATATATCAGATTGAGAGCCGAAAAGATTATGAATCTACTAATAAAAGAGATTGAGATTTTAGATGAATGATTTGTTTAAGTTGTGGTTAGATTGGCTTGATGAATGTGGGAGTTGGAAATATATCGAATGCCCGAAAGAATATCATAAATTTATGGGATGGTTATATAAAGAGAGAGCCAATATAATCCTTATATTCTGGAAATTGAGAGATGATCTGGAATACCTTTATTATACAACAGGATGGGATGAATGGACTGAAAAGAATGGCGAAATACGTAAGAGATATAAACTGTAGAGATTGATATCATGTGGTTTAAAAATGAGCGTGTTTGATGATTTAAAATGTATGAAGGAAAAATATAAGGATAAATCCCCGAGTTTTGGATTAGCTCCTCTTACAAAAGAGCAGTATGAATTTTTAATGAATGACAAAAGAACAGTTGAAGAAAGACTTAAAGATATATTAGAAATTTTAGGGGTTAATAAAAAGGGTTTAAAATGAGCAAAATTAAAGATAAAGAAGAATTATTAATTCGAAGTGGTGATTTACTGAATTCCTTAGGAATTTTGCGATCTGCAAAAATACATAATTATTCTCTGACTAAGGAAAAATTTATCGAATTGGTAAAAAGGAATTATAATATAATTGATACATTGCCCCTTAGAATATTGGAAAAATTAGAACTAATCTGGAAAGATTCTATCAATTTTTTTGAAGAAATGGGGATTAATAACAATTCCACTTCAACAGTGATTAGAATTAAAGAGATACATCTCGATTATAACTTTTGATTTATATATATTTAAGAACGGATTTATTGAGATTTTAAATGAATGAAATGAAAGATTTGCAGGAGGATTTTCTTTATTGGATTATTAAATATAAACTTGAGTTTATTTGTAATGATGATATGTGGAAATATAATGATGTAAAATGGTGGATTGAAGAATTTTTAGGAAAGGAAAAACAATGAAGAAGAATTTGAGAAAGCTGTTTAAAGAAATAGATCAGTCGTTAATAAAAGAGGAGACAACGGATCTCCCGATAAAATTAGATGCCGAAATGAAAGCGGAGAGGGTTTGTAAAGAGTGCGGATCTGAGAAATATTATGCGAAGGGACTTTGCGGGAAGTGTTATATGCGGAAGTATAGGACGGGAAAGAGTATGTGCTGGTATTGTAGAAAGACATATAAGGGAGAGCATGAGTGTAAAGCGATAAAGATTGATGCTGGAAAGGGGGTGAGAACGTATTATAAGAAAGCAGATACTAAAAGAGGATGCTGGGTAGAAACGAGCGATGGTTTGTTGACGGTTTTTTTATTGGAAAAAGATTATCAGGATAATGTCGGGAAAAAAGTATTGAAATTGACGGATGATCAGAAAAAGTATAATAGAAATATTAAGAAACAGAAGATCGGGAAGATGCTTAAAACTATCGGTGAGAAATACGGATATGACGAAGCTCTTGAGAGTCTGGATAATTTGTATGATGATCTGAAGGATTATTATTATAGAGTTTTATACGGAAAAATAGAATAATTTTTTTCGGCGGATATACTACTTTTAATACTCGGAAAAGTAGGATTTATTATTTCACTCGAGATCAATGATCTTCCAATAGCGTATATTTATAGAAAGCTCTGCCGAGACCCTTGGGAATTCTTTTTCGGCGGATATATTTGTTTTAAGAGTGTTATTGGTAATACTTCCAACGTTGGGGTTTTGCGAAAATTGAATAGGTAATATAGTTTTTGAAATAGAGGCTTAGAGATATTAAAATTTGGGGATGTATGATAGTTTTTCTCTATAGTAAAAAGACATACTGTTACAATATAATAGCTCCAATTATATTGTGACAAAGTGCCCTTTTGGATATTGAAGGATAGAAAGACGGAAGTCTTAAAGAAAGAGCGAAGAAAAAAACACGGTATATGTATATTACCGAATCCTACTTTTAATACTCGGAAAAGTAGTACTCAAAATGCCGAAAAGATAATAGAAAATGGGGAGGAGAAGGGCAGTTTTTTTCCCAACGTAGGGAGATTTTTGTACCAACGTTGGGTATCTCCAGGTCTTCTTAAAATGGTATTTGTAGGTTGACAAAAATGTTAAGAAAAATGAAAAGAGAGGAAAATTCATGCCCAACGTAGGGTTTTATAAATGAGAATTTTTTGGTGGTTAGTATGAAAGTGAAAGTTAAATATCAAAAATTTGAAAAAACATGGCGGAGTTATGTGACTGTGCCGATTAAGATGGCGGAAAAGCTGGGGTGGATGAAGGGCGACGAAATTGTAGCGGAAGGAAAAACGTCTCGGGGAGAAGATGGGATTTTCTTTTATAAGGAAAGAAGAGAGGGGTTGGCAAAGATTTTGGAAGAAGATCCGGAGCTGAGAAGGAGAGTAGCTAAAAAGTTGCAAAAAAACGTCGGGTAACTACCCCGCAAATGATCAAATTTGATCATCTCTTGGGGCTTTTCGATCATGGGGGGTATGTATTTGATCATCATTTGTAAGAATATGATAATACACATGTGCGATTATCGGCGCGCAAGTTATCGAGTTCGATCATTATGATCGTTTCCGATCATTTGTATTATCAATTTGGATCACTACCCCTATTAATATTGAACATCATGTGATCCATACTCTTCATTATTACTATTCTTTTGCTCTATTTTGTACGTTTTCATTAAAAAATAGTTTGATATAACTATTTTTTTTCTATAAAATTATCGAAATTACCATTTTCGTCACTCAAAATGATCGAAATTCGATGCAAAATGATCGAAATCGATCATTTCTTCGCTACAATCTATCTCCTTTCCCAAAATGCCATTTCCTCTAATTTTAAGCCATCCCTAAAGCTCCCCATAGAACATACTCTCCGCCTTTCAAATCCTCATATAACGTACTATATAGTACTATATATTTTTTTTCGCATCTATATAGTCTATATATTTTTTTCCCCTATTTTATATTTTTTTATATAAAAAATCTACTTTTTATATATTTTTATATAAAATATCTACTTTTTATATATTTTTATATTTGATCACTCATGCTCAATTAATACCTTCCCGAGTATTAAAAGTTGTATTGAATATTGCACTAGTAATACTTTTCCCACTCTTAAAAGTATTACTTACTCATGTCTCTCTCCTACTTTTCCGAGTATTATTCGTATTACATCCTGATGTCTCTTTCCAACTCTTCCGAGTATTATTCGTATTACTAATTTCACACTCAATACAACTTTTAACACTCTTAAAAGTATTACTTCACCTTTCCTACTTTTCCGAATATCAAAAGTTGTAAAGAGTATTTTACCTTTACTACTTTTAATACTCTTAAAAGTATTACTTATGCAACACTCAATACAACTTTTCCGAATATTAAAAGTATTACTTCCTGATGTCTCTTTCCAACTTTTCCCACTCTTAAAAGTAGTAAAAGAACATTCATGATCACTTAATCATTCGGGTTCAAAATTCTCCCTTTTTTGATCACTCATGATCATTTGATCATTCGGGTTCAAAATCC